>ERZ894183.16-NODE-16-length-140193-cov-9.089148_pt1 | contig 140193 bp, 145 predicted proteins | sample MGYA00380279_ERZ894183 | MGnify/ENA primary metagenome ERZ894183 (study PRJEB32331, sample SAMN06328422) | human gut metagenome | biome: human gut microbiome; feature: stool | host: Homo sapiens | collected 2013-06-26 ... | reverse complement strand
ACCGGCAGCAGGATGTGGAAGACGCTGCCCTGGCCCACCTGGCTCTCAGCGGTGATACTGCCCTTGTGGGAGCGGATGATCTGGTCAGCCAGAGACAGGCCCAGTCCGGTGCCCTGTCCCGCCTTTTTTGTGGTAAAGAAGGGGTCGAAGATTTGGGCGAGGGTGGCGCTGCTCATGCCGCAGCCGTCGTCCCGGATATCCAGGCACAGATACCGCTCCCACAGCCGGGAGGGGGGTGTCAGGCCCCGCTCCTCCAGTTCCTCCTTGCCCAAGGCCCGTCCGGTGATGGCGATATGTCCCTCTTTTTGTCCAATGGCATGGACAGCGTTGACCGCCATATTGAGCACCACCTGGCTCAGCTGGGTCTCATTGCCCAAGAACGCCGCCCCGCCAAAGTCCAGGTCGATGTCCAGCTCCACGTTGTCCGGACAGATGGAGCGCACCATCTTCATCACCCGGCCAAAGGCCTCTCCGGCGTCCGGGCGCTTGTAGACGGTCTCCACATTCTTTCGGCTCAGGGCGGACAGCTGCTGGATGATCTCCTTACAGTGTCCGGCGGCCTGGGCGATCTCCTGGGCGCTGTCGTAAAGCTCGGAGTCCTCGGGCAGGTCCAGCAGCATCAGCTCCGCGTGGCCCAAAATAGGGGTGAGCAGGTTGTTGAACTCATGGGCGATACCTCCGGTCATGGTGCCCATGATTTGAAGGCGCTGCTGGTGAGCAATGGCCTGTTCGCTGCGGTGCAGCTCCTCCAGGGCCTGATTGATCTCCCGCAGGTCGGAAATCTCCGCTTGGCTGCGCTGCCGGTCCAGCATCAGCTTGCCCAAATAGAGGACCATGGCGGTGACGCACACCGTCAAAGCCAGAAACACCAGGGCCAGGCGGATAAAGCCCTGGGCCACCGGGGCGTACATGTCGCTGTAATCCATCACCGCGCTGACCACCAGAAAGTCCTCTCCTGTTTTTACCGGCGTATAGGCGCTGATCTTCCGGACTCTGGGCATATCCGGCTGCTGCCACCAGTAGGATTCGTACTCCATTACCCCTTCTTCGCCTTTCATCTGACTTTCAATCAGCTTTTCCAGACTTGTCAGATCCGCCTTCGGGTAAAGCTCATGCCTGCCTTCTATGGTATCGATGCCCCACTGAACCTCCGCCGGATGCATCAGGATTGTTCCGGCGGAATCCTTCACCACCAGGTAACCGTTGGTTCCCGGACGGATTACGGAGATCACCTCATCATAATAGTGCTTTCCATCCAGTATGATGGAAAGATAGCCGCCCTGGCTCAGTTCCTTGCGGAACATCAAACCCGTTTTCCCCTTCTCCATCACAGCCTGGCACAGGCTTACCGTATCGTTGATCTGCAGGCTGGAATACATCTCCAATACCCTGTCTCCCTGGCTGCTCTCCACCACCTCTCCCTCCCCAGTCTCCAGCATCACATCCCAAACGACAGGGGCATGAGATTCCGCGTAGTCTCTTAAAAGCTTCCAGTCTCCGGCCCGGACCTCTGCCTCAGCCAGATCCTCCATTTCATAAAGACCCTCCAGATCCGAAGTATACGACTGGATGGTGGCCTTAAGATGAACTCCCATGCTCTGGGCCAGCAGAAGCATCTGACTTTTCTGGTTGTCGATAATAGACTGCTTGTACTCCCTCCAGATCCCGATACCCATGGAGCCCAGCAGCAGGAAAATCCCCGCAAACAGGACGGCTGCCGTTCTCGCCGCCGGCTGAAATTTTTTTCTGATCCTTTTCATCTTCTCCTCCTTCTGTTTCCTCCCTGTGTTGACTTGTTTCTTATATAATATTATAATATAGTAAATAATACAAATGATTTGGGAGGACCTATGGCAGATAAGGTACTGATCGTTGATGATGACCCGGCTATTTTAAAATTGCTGGAAAAGGTGATGCGCAGCAACGGGCTGGAAACAACCACCGCAAACAGCGGGCTGGGGGCGCTGAATTTATTGAAAAACCATTCCTATGATATGATCCTGATGGATGTGATGCTGGGAGATATGGAGGGCTTTGAGGTGATTCGCCATCTGCGCAGCCAGGGGATCCAGACCCCCGTTATGATCGTCAGCGGAAGGAATGAAGACTATGATTCCCTTTACGGCCTTTCCCTGGGAGCGGATGATTATATCACCAAGCCCTTCCGTCCTCTGGTTCTGGGTGCGAAGGTAAAAGCCCTGATACGGAGAAATAAAAACCTGGTGACAGGAAGCTCTGATCTGTTAGAATGCGGCCCCTTTTCCTACAATACCTCTACCATGCGTTTTTATAAGGACGAGGAAGAAGTCATCCTTTCCTCCAAGGAAAGCAGCCTCCTTCTGCTTTTTATGAGACATCCAAACCAGGTGTTTACAAAAGACATGATCTACGAACATGTATGGGGCAATACCATTGCAATTGATGACAATGCTATTATGGTCTATATCAACCGCCTCCGCGGAAAGATCGAAAAGGACCGGCAGAAGCCGGCCCATATCATTACAGTCAGAGGACTTGGCTACCGCTTTGTGCCGTAGTGGTGTCCTGAAATTCAAATTTTTTAATCTGACGGACCACATCCATGATGGTTCCGTCCCTGCTTTCGATGATTCCTACCACCCGGTCCCCAAACTGTACCTTTTCCGGCTTGCCTGCGATGGAATAAGCAATATCACGAAGCTCCTCGATGGTCTTTAAGGGCAGGCCAGTATCCTTCATACATTCTGCCAGAATGCCTTTGGCCTGACGCACCTCGGATACGCCGGAGATCATCGGGAACATGATCAGCGCGTTTCCAAAGGCAGAGGCTCTCAGAATCGCTCTCAGCTGTGTCTTGAACATGTCCACCTCGCGGAAGCATAAGCGGATGGCGCGGAAGCCCAGGAACGGGTTCATTTCCTCTTCCAGAGGCAGATACGGCAGCTTTTTGTCCCCGCCGATATCCAGTGTGCGGATGATAACCGGATCGCCGTCAAAGGATTCGATCACAGCCTTGTAAGCCTCGTACTGTTTTTCTTCATCCGGCATGGTGTCGCTGTTCATATATAAGAACTCCGTACGGTACAGGCCCACGCCGCGTCCGCCGTTTTTGTGCACGCCGTCGGTATCGTTCGGAGAGCCGATATTGCCGACCAGCTCTACCCTGTGTCCGTCGGTGGTGACCGCTTCCAGCTCCTTAAGCTCAGCCAGCTCTTTAATGTATGCCTGATAGTCTTCCTGCTGTTTTTTATATGCTGCCAGCTCGTCCTCGGTCGGATTGATCACCGCCTGTCCCTTTAAACCGTCAACCACAACGGTATCGCCGTTTTTTACAGCCGCGGTAATGTCGCCCAAGCCCAAAACAGCCGGGATTTCCAGACTTCTCGCCATGATGGCGGTGTGGGAGGTGCGGCTGCCGATGTTGGTGGCAAAGCCCTTGACCCGCGCTTTATCCATCTGAGCGGTATCGGAGGGGGCCAGGTCATCGGCTACGATGATGGTGTCTTCATCCAGGCAGGAGATATCCACATTTTCAACCCCCATAACATTGTTGAGCACCCGGGTTCCCACATCGCGGATATCGGCGGCGCGCGCGCTGAAATAAGGATCGTCCATCATGTCAAACATTTCAAAAAAGCGGTCGGTGACGGTTTTAACCGCAAACTCCGCATTGACGCCGTTTGTGTTAATCTCAGCCGTGATGCTGTCCACAAATTCAGGGTCATCCAGAACCATGGCGTGGGCTTCAAAGATTTCTGCTTCTTCTTCACCCAGGTCACGGGCTGCTTTTTCTTTAATCTTTAAAATCTGCTCCTTGCTGTTTTCAAGGGCAGCCTGAAGGCGGGCAACCTCAGCCTCTGGATCGTCAACCTTTTTTTCGGTGACTTCCACTTCAACCTTGTCATATACAAATGCCTTTGCAATGGCAATACCAGGGGATGCAATAATTCCTTCTTTTAACATGAAAATATCCTCCACTTTCTATAAAGATTCTCTAAATCGTATTTCTACCTTCAAATGCTTTTATCAGTGTGATTTCGTCAATGTATTCCACATCGGCACCGATGGGAATGCCCTTGGCCAGGCGGGTAACCTTAACGCCCAGGGGACTGATGAGATTGCCCAGATACATGGCGGTCGCCTCACCCTCCGGGGTGGGGTTTGTGGCCATGATGACCTCCTCAATGTCATTTTCACCAATGCGCAGAAGCAGCTCCTTTGCCTTGATGTCCTGAGGCCCAATGCCCTCAAGGGGCGAGATAACGCCGTGCAGCACATGGTAAAGGCCGTTGTACTCTCTGGTCTTTTCAATGGCGAAAATATCCTTTGTGCTCTGCACCACGCAGATCACCCTGCGGTTCCGGTTGGGGTCTGCGCACACATCACAGCGGTCACCGTCAGTGATGCTGAAGCACTCCGGACACAGCCGAATTTTATCTTTTACATTTAACAAGGCGTTTGACAGACCTTCAATCTCTTCCGCCGGAGCATCAATCAGATGAAAGGCCAGCCGCTGAGCGGTTTTTTCTCCAATACCCGGAAGCTTTCCAAGTTCAGTAACTAATCTCTCAATGGCCTTTGGATAAAAACCCATAATTCACCTCATATTCTGCTGTTTAAGCTTAAAATAATCCTGGAATGCCGCCGGTCAATTTGCCCATCTGGCTTTCGGTCATTTCTTCTACCTTTGACAGCGCTTCGTTGCAGGCTGCCATGATCAGGTCTTCCAGCATTTCAACATCGTCTTCATCTATAACATCAGGATCTATTTTTACAGATGTAACCATCTTCTTCCCTGAAACAGTCACTTTGACAGCGCCGCCGCCAGCGGTGGCTTCCACTTCTTTCTCTTCCAGCTCTGCCTGGGCTTTCAACATTTCGTCCTGCATTTTCTGGATTTGTTTCATCATATTATTCTTATTTCCCGGCATGCCTCCTGGCATTCCACCGGGCATTCTTCTACCACGACCCATTTTTACCTCCTAAAAATTTTTATCGTTTTAGACCAAAATATTATATCATTAAATTTTAATATTTCCATATAAATTTTTACATTTAATAAAAGCAGAAAGATATTTTACATAATTTCTGAAACAAGCCTATCCTTTTACCTCTACGACCTCCACGCTGTCGTCGTTGATGATGGATTTTGTCTTTTCAAGGATGGACATCTCATCATAATTTTTTTCCACAAGCTCAAGATCCAGCACGTACTGGTCCCCTCCCAGCTCACACAGCGTCTTCTTCACAAACTCAAACATGACCGGCAGCTTTAACATGCCCATTGCCGCCTGGCCGTCCTTGTCCGCGCTAAACCGGAGCGCCAGCTTTTTGTCCCCCTTGTGCGCCAGCTTACAGCACATCAGCGGTCTGACCAGCATCTGCTTCTGCTTCTGGCAGCTCCGGACCAGACCCGTGTACAGGTTATCGGTGTTGACGCCGCCATCGGCGGTTCTCACCGCTGCCGGAGGCGTTTCCTGCGCCGCCATATCCGCGCTGGAAGCGGGCAGTGCCGCCGTCTCCTTTGCGGATGAGACAGCTGTTGGTTCCCGGCCGGCTGCCCGCGCGGCCGCCTGCATTTCCTGAGCGCGGCTTTTTACGGCGTTATCCGCATGCTGGGGCGCTGCCTGCGCCGGTCTCGGCGGCATTCCCTGGACCGCGCCTGCCTGCCGCCCCTGCTGCCCAGCCGGTCTTTCCGGCTGCTCCTGCACCACGGTCTTCACCAGGCTGTCCGGATCGCAGAGCTTCAGAAGCGCCATCTCCACAATGACAGACGCCAGCCCGCTGTAGCGCAGCTTGTTCTTTTCCTCAATGAGGAAATCAATCATGCTGTAAAAACGCTTGTCGGGCACATCCTGTCCCACAGCAGCCAGGGCCTGGCTGGCACTCTCGGTAATGCCCAGTATCTCCTGGCTGGCAGCACCGGTGGTTTTAACGATGAGCACCTTGCGCAGGTAGTCGATCAGCTGGCCAAACACCAGCCCGCTGTCGCGGCCGGCTTCGCGCATGGCCTTAAATTTCAGCAGCACGCCGCCCTTGTCGCCGGCGACCACATCCTGCACCAGCCCGGCAATCTGATCCTCATCCACCATGCCCATAAAGGCCAGCACATCCTCGTAGGTGATGGTTTTATCCGCCTCTCGGATATCAATGACCTGATCCAGCAGACTCAGCGCGTCACGCATGGAGCTGTCCCCCCGGTAAGCAATAAAATCAATGGCCTCCCGGTCCATGGACACGCCGATGTCCTCCAGAATGTGCGCAATCTGCCCGGCGATCCGTTCCTGGGAGATCGGCTTGATGTCAAAGCGCTGGCACCTGGACAAAATCGTCATGGGGAGCTTGTTTGGCTCCGTGGTGGCTAAAATAAAGACGATGTGCTCCGGCGGCTCCTCCAGGGTTTTTAACAGGGCGTTAAAGGCTTCCTTTGTGAGCATGTGCACTTCATCAATGATGTATACCTTATACTTACCCATTGTAGGTGGATATTTCACCTTCTCACGGATTTCCCGTATTTCATCAACCCCGCGGTTGGACGCACCGTCGATTTCAATGATGTCCATAACGCCTGGCTTCTCAATGTTCAGGCAGGTGTCGCAGGCGTTGCAGGGATTGCCGTCCTCATTGTGTTCACAGTTGATGGCCCGGGCAAATATCTTGGCGATGGATGTCTTGCCCGTTCCCCGGATTCCAGAGAACAAATAGGCATGCCCCACACGGCCCGATAATATTTGATTTTTTAAAATGCGCGTAACGTATTCCTGTCCCACAACACTGTCAAAATCCTGTGGGCGGTACCGTCTGTATAACGCTAAATATGCCATGATCTTCTCCTCTGTTTTTTCTTAACCTTATTATAATATAACGCGTGTTTTTTGTATAGGCCTTCCCTTTACTTGTCTGAATTTATCATGTATAATATTAAATAACAGCTGTATAAATATACATGAGAGGAAATGCTATGGAACACTCAAAAAAAATGAAAATTCTGGCAAAATGCGCTCTGTTCGGCGCTGCCATCATCTGGGGGAGCTCCTTCTTTGTGGTTAAAAATACCGTGGATATTTTTACACCCCACATGCTGCTGGGCTTCCGCTTTACCATCGGCTGTATTCTGCTGGCAGTTATTTTCCGCAAAAAGCTTAAGCTTCTGGACAAGGGCTATTTTATAAGCGGTGCCGTCATCGGCTTCTGCCTCTTTGCCGCCTACAGCCTCCAGACCATCGGCATCACCGATACCACTCCTGGAAAAAATGCCTTCTTAACCGCGATCTACTGCATTATCGTGCCCTTTTTATTCTGGGCGGTGGATAAATCCAAGCCGGATATTTACAACTACCTGGCCGCCATTATCTGCATTGTGGGCATTGGCCTGGTCTCCCTGACCGAGGGCTTTACCATTGGTTTTGGCGATGCCTTTACTCTGCTGGGCGGGCTGTGTTTTGCGGCGCACATGGTCGCCGTTGCCAAGCTGGGCCGTGACCGTGACCCCATCCTCATCACCATCCTGCAGTTTGGCTACGCGGCCATCTTTGCCTGGATTGTCGGCTTTGCTACTGAGTCCCTGCCCGCAGTATGGACCTTCGACAGCGTCCTCGGCCTCCTGTTTCTGGCTTTTTTTGCCACCGCTGTGGCCCTGCTGCTCCAGAACGTCGGGCAGAAATACACTCATCCCTCTGCCGCTGCCATCATCCTGAGCCTGGAATCCGTTTTCGGGGTTTTGTTCTCCGTCATCTTTTACGGCGAAGCCCTGACGCCCAAGCTGATCATCGGCTTTGTCCTGATCTTCATTGCCATCATCGTCTCAGAAACCAAGCTCTCCTTCCTGCGCAAGAAGGCGCCCGAGGGGGAGATGACTGAAAAAGCCTGCGAGTGAACTCGCGGGCTTTTTCTTTTTTCTTTTCTGGGTATAAGTATACTATTCTATGAGTATCCAGAAAGGAAAATTTCCATGTACAATTTATTGGTTGGCGGCGCAGCCGGTGACGGTATTGACACCATGGTGGCTGTGCTCGAAAAAGTTTTGAAAAAGTCGGGCTATTTTGTCTTTTCGGCCCGTGATTTCATGTCCCGTATCCGAGGCGGCCACAATTTCACACTGGTCCGCTTTGGCAAGACGCCCATCACCTCACATTCCCTCAAAGTAAACGGCATTGTTGCCATGGATGAGGAGACCATTTCCAGACACCAGGACGAGTTGGTGGACGGTGGGTTTATCCTGTGCGACATCGGCCTGAAAACCGATCATCCCCACGCATTAAAAATTGATATGCGCAAAAAAGCCAGCGAGCTTGGCAACCCGAAGGTTGCCGGCGTCATTGCCATGGGCGCAGTGCTCAGGCTCTTCGGCGAAACCTTAGAATCCGCCGAATCCGTTTTGAAGGATTCCATCAAGCCCGCGTTTCTGGAGATAAACCGCCAGGGGCTTCTGTTCGGCTACGACAGCGCAGAGGCGCGCTATAAACACCTGTCCTCAGGTTACAGCGATTACCTGCTGCTGAGCGGCAATGACGCCATCGCGCTGGGCGCGCTGGCCGCAGGCCTCCGGTTCTATTCCGCTTATCCCATGTCCCCCTCCACCTCCATTCTCAACTACCTCGCCGATACCAGTGCGACGACCGGCGTGGTGGTGGAACAGGCAGAGGATGAAATCGCGGCCGTAAACATGGCCATCGGCGCCTCCTACGCCGGCGCGTGCGCCATGACTGCCTCCGTGGGCGGCGGCTTCGCGTTAATGACCGAGGCTGTCGGCTTCTGCGGCATTGCCGAAATCCCATTGGTCATCGGCGATATTCAGCGCCCCGGCCCTGCCACCGGCCTGCCAACCCGCACCGAACAGGCCGATCTGCGCTTCGCCATTGCCGCCGGCGCCGGTGATTTCCCGCACATGGTCATTGCCGTTAAAAACCAGGAGGACGCCTTTTACCAGACCGTTCGCGCCTTTAACCTGGCCGAAAAGTACCAGATGCCTGTGATTTTACTGAGCGACCAGTACCTGGCCGACGCCACAGCCACCGTGCTCCCCTTTGACCTGAACACGCTGAAAATCGAGCCTGTGGGCGCCGCCCTGACCGGCGCCCCCGAGGATTACCGCCGCTACCAGATCACCGAAAGCGGTATCTCACCGCGGCTCATCCCCGGCAAAACCAAGGCCATTGTCACCACCGACAGTGACGAGCATGACGAAATGGGCTACATCACCGAATCCGCTGAAATGCGCGACGCCATGGTCGAAAAACGCGCCCGAAAAATGGCCGCCCTGCGCTATGAGCTTGAGGAGCCCGACTTCCTGGGCGATAAGGACTTTAAGACCCTGCTCATCGGTTTTGGCTCCATGTGGGGACCGCTAAAAGAAGCCGTGGAAATCCTCAACGAAAAAAATCCTTCCGGCTACGGGGCCTTGGTTTTCGGCGATGTTTTCCCGCTGCCCCTGCAGGTGCTGCGCGGCTTTGCCGAACAGGCAGAAACCATCATCAACGTGGAACAGAACGCCACCGGCCAGCTGGCTGCCCTTCTCCGAGAAAAGGCCCTGCTGCGCTGTGACGCTTCCGTATTAAAATACGACGGCCGTCAGCTCTCCGGCGAAGAGATTGCCGACGCTGTCATGAAAGGAGAAAACAAATGAGTACCTATATCAAGCACGAAACCGCCTGGTGCCCCGGCTGCGGCAACTTTATGATCCTCGACACCTTAAAAAGCGTCCTGGAAGATCTGGATCTGCCCAATGACCAGGTGCTTTTGGCCGCCGGCATCGGCCAGGCCGCCAAAACCCCGCAGTACCTGAACGCCAATTCCTTCTGCGGGCTACACGGCCGCTCCCTTCCCGCAGCGCAGGCGGCAAAAATGGCCAATGACGATCTGACCGTCATCATCGACACCGGTGACGGTGACTCCTATGGCGAGGGCGGCAACCACTTTCTCCACGCCATCCGCCGAAATGTGGATATCACCCACTTTGTCCATGACAACCGCATCTACGGCCTGACCAAAGGGCAGATTTCCCCTACCACAGACGCCTGTACCGAACACAGCGTCAACAAAGTATGCAACCTCAACACCCCCTTCAACCCGCTGGCCATCGCACTGAGCGCAGGCGCCACCTTTGTGGCCCGCAGCTTCAGCGGCAATAAGGAGCATCTGGCCGAAATGATGAAGCGCGCCATCCGCCACAAGGGCTACGCTCTTTTAGACATACTCCAGCCCTGCGTCAGCTTCAATAAGGTCAATACCTTCAAATATTACAAAGAACATGTGGATATCCTGGACGAAAACCACCCCACAGACGACCACATGGCCGCCCTGGAGCTGGCCCTGACCAACAGCGACCGGATTCCCATCGGTGTTTTCTATGAAAACAACCACCCTGCCTTTGCCGAAACCCACTCCGTGCTGTCCGCAGGGCCCGCTCTGGTGGACAGAGAGACCGATTTAGAAGGGATCACCGCGCTGATGAACGCCTTTGTGTGATCATAAAAACCCCGGGACGTAACGAAAAGTGACGTCCTGGGGTTTTTTATCACAGGTCTTTTGTTTCAGCTGCCTCCAGTAATTCCTGAAGCTCTTTTTTCTCATAAGTAATATACCACATTGCCATCCTGAGAATAATCCTGTACATCTCGATTGCCTTTGCTGTGATCGAATACTCCACTCTGGGTGGCACCTCGGCATAGATTGTCTTGGTGAGTAACCCCGCCTGAACCATCTCCTTTAAAGAAGATGAAAGCATATTATCAGTAATGCCATCGGCCTCCAATGATTTTTTCAACTCGGAGTAACGCATCCGTCGGCGTATAAAAACACGGCGAAGAATGGCGTATTTCCATTTACCGCTGATCAGCGCCATGGCTTTTTCAGCCGAGGCGTAGCCTACTGGAAAATCCGGAATTGTACTAAAAACCGATAAAAACGTTTCGTCATCCTCCGTATCAATCAAGCGCTGGCAATTCGCCATAAAGCCGTCTCTCTCTGTTAGTTTTTCATTAATCTTTTCAATTTCCAAAACTTTCTCACTCATTTTAACTCCGCCTTTTCTGTTTACAATAAAGAGTATATCCGATTTTTTTCCCTTTAGCAAATTCTTTGAATCAATGCTCCTATTTTTCTTAGTTTATTTGTTTTTTTCTATTTACTCATAAAAAACTGCATGATTGACGCCCCCTTTACACCATGTTAAATTAGAAATAGATCAGCGCTGAAATAATTTCTTAACGAGGAGAACAATGATCGGCTTTATTCAAGTATTACTCACTTTTGTCGCAATTGGCCTGCTGATTTTTATGATTATGAAAAAGGCCTATGCGCCCATGAGCTTACTGGCTCTCGGGTTTGTCATTCTTTTTTTCTGGTCACTGCTCACAGGTCAGAGCATTATGGGGGAAGAATCTGTCGGTAACTGGTTTTTAGATATCTTTGAATTCATGAAATCTTATTTTTGCTCCCAGTATATTGGGTTAGGAATGATATTACTGCCACTAATGGGCTTTACAAGATATATGAACCATATCCATGCAACTGAAATGCTCACCAGCCTTTGCTCTAAGCCCCTTCAAAAAATCAAAAATCCTTATGTTATTGTAGGCTGTACTGTTATTTTAGGCGCATTATTGGAAATTGCAATCCCATTCCATACAGGGTTAAGTGTTTTGCTGCTTATTACTCTGTTTCCTGTTCTCCGGTCCTGCGGTATCAGTAAACTTACCGCGGCAGCGGCTATTTTACTCGGCGGAGCCATGGACCTTGGCCCTGCTGCTCCCATGCCAATTTACGGTTTATCCGAAATACACTCAAGCATGACGGCCGCCGAATATTTTATCCGCATTCAGATACCTATCTCGACCCTTCCAATACTCCTATCCGCTGTGCTGTGTGCTGTTGTCAACTGGAAATGGGATCAAAAGACAGACTACTTAGCCGAAAGGCCTGAAACAGACCAAATCCCTTATACAGCGATCGGTGTTCCTAAGTTTTACGCACTTTTTCCACTGATTCCGCTTGTTTTTATCATCATTTTTAGTAAACTGGTTATTGCATCCATTGTGATCTCTGTCTGTGCTGCTGTATTTATCTCTTTATTCATCTGCACTACCATCGAAATAATCCGGTCACACAGCATCATTCAATCCATGGACGCAACAAAAACTTTTTTTGAAGGCATGGGGGACGGCTACACGGTAACGATTGTACTGATAGCGGCGGCTTCTGTCTTTGCCGGTGCGTTGCAAAAAATTGGCGGTTTAACCGTATTGGCAGAATTGATCGCCAAAACACCTCTAAACGGAATGATTGTCTTTGCTATCATTGGCCTGCTGGGTATGTTTATTATCATCTTTACCGGCTCGCCTAACGCTGGCATGGCCCCTTTTACCGATTCCATTTTAAATCTGATTAATACTTATCATATTATGCCAGAAATCGCCTTGCTGCCCATACAGCTTTCCATGGGTTACGGCCGGGTACTTTCACCAATCGGATCAGCGGTCTTAACCGTAGCAAGTATGATAGATGTTGACATCATCGAACTTGTTAAAAGAAATATCATCCCAGTCGGTGGCGCCTATCTTTTAAATATCATCATCGCAGTAATCTTATAAAAACTCCTGATATCGACTAATAAAACGACTTAAAACTTGAAAAAAAAAATATTTCCTAAAAAACGTTGCATTTTTTAGGAAATTATTATATAATTCATATAATAATTAAATGAAGGTGGTAAATATGGATCAAAAAAAAGCTTTAGATGAACGTATCAAACTATTTGATGACGCTGTCCGGATGGAACAAAAACCAAAGAGGGTTCCTTTTGTAACAAATGACGCTTTTTGGCGGTATTATGACCTCGGCTACACATTAAGCGATGCATTAATGGATAAGCAAAAAATTGAAGACGCTAACATAGAATTTCAAAAACGGTATCAATTTGATGCAATGCTTGATATCGGCGATCGAAATCCACTTATTATGACTCGTAGCCTGGGAAATTTTGAATATCAAATTAACGACGAGAATAACACATTGATGTTAGCAGAACAAAATCATTTCCATGAGGATGACTATGACAGTTTTATAAAAAATCCACTCAAAACATTATGGGAAAATGTTATTCCAAGAAAATATACTTATTTTAAAAACGGCATGTCCCTTCAAACACTCCAAAATACGCTTGGGGAGTTCCTTGCTTACGACCAGTCTATCCAGCGAACAAACCAGCGTCTCGCTTCGGAATGTGGCGTCCCTCAACTTTTTGACCCAGTCAATGGGGCACGCATTTATCCTGCCTTCGAGGCACTGTACAACTTTTTAAGAGGCATGAAGGGTTTATCCCGCGACCTCAGAAAAATACCTAAAAAGGTACTGGCCTTCAATGAAGTTTACCACAATACCTTTGTTAAGGGGCTTGTCGATGGTATCAAGCATACTGACTCTCCATCAAGTGCCTTTACAGTATTTACGATCATGCTCAGCGAAAATATGATCAACCCTAAGCAATTCGAAAAATTCTTTTGGCCGCAATTTAAGGAACTAGCTGATAAGGTTGTCGAAACTAATGGCACAATGTTTGTTTTAAGTGAAGGCTCCTTTAAGCATGTTTCCGAATACTTGCAGGAACTCCCAAAAGGGCATTTTTGCTTCTATGTAGAAATGGATGATATTTTTGAAACGCGTAAGCAACTGCCCAATTTATGTCTCTGGGGCGGATTGCCTGTCTCACTAATTTCCAGAGGAACAAAGCAGGAATGCATTGATTACACCAAACGAGTCATTGATGAAGTGGGACGGGACGGCGGCTTAATCCTCTGCACCGATAAGTTCACATCACATCCGAGTGATTGTAACCGAGAAAATCTACTGGCCATCAGCGAATTTATTCATAATTATCAATAAGGAGAACTAAAATGGATGAAAATAAAAAAGAAATTGATTATACCAAATATCCTGAAGGGGTAGAAGCTCTAAAGCCAATGCTTGATTTTTTACCGGATGATGCGGCCAAAGAAGAATTGCTCGCCGGATTTGTTTTGTTTCTGTCGTTAATGTAAATAACTAAAAGAATGCCTGCATAACCACTAACATCACAGCAGTCATGCAGGTATTTCTTTAAATCAAAAATTTTATCTGCGTAATATCTTTTTTTTCTATAAAATCATGCGAACACTCAATTAAATCATTGAATGCTTCTAAGGGAATATCAAGCTCTTTACAGGTATTTTTAATCAAATAATAAATCAACTGATCAACTGTCATTTGCAAGAGCCCATCATAATAATTCAAAAAAATTTCACGTCTGGCACCAAACTCTGTCAAAATAATAATTTCAAACTCCAGGGGCGTCATTGAACGCTGCAGGGAGTCCAGAATATCGTGATACTTTTCGCGTATCAGTTCTTGCATGACGCGATAATTTGATTTGTTTTGAATAATTACACAGTAAAATCGTTTGTTATTTTCATCTGTAAGCACAATATTATAAATAACAAATAGAAAAAAACAATACTGCTTTAACGCATCATAAATATGATTGTTCTTAATAAACTGGTATACTTCGGTAAAAAACTGATTGTATATCTCTTTTACAAGATCATCTTTCTTTTTAAAATAATAGTTTAGATTTCCAAGACTGAGATCTGCCTGTTCAGCAATTGTTTTTAACTGCGTCTTGCTGTAACCATTTTGATAAAACTCTTTTTTAGCATAATATAGTATCTTTTCTTTTGTAATATTCCCTTTTCGCTTAATTGTCATTTTCAGCACCCCCAAAAAAGTATACCATAAAAAAAGCAAAAGGAATAGCAACATTTAGGAAATTTTATACAAAAAACTAAAAAAACCCGGGAAGTAACCTTTCGTTACATCCCGGGGCCTTTATGCTTACGCGTTTCTGCCGCAGCATTTTTTATATTTTTTACCGCTGCCGCATGGGCATGGGTCATTGCGTCCGACTTTTTCTTTTTTAACAACAGTGTTTCTTTCTCTGGAGGCTTTCATCAATTCCCGTTTTCTCTGGGCTGTCAGGATATCATCCCACTGCGGCAGCTCGTAGAGCCACTGGGCCGGTACGCCTACCATGTTATAGTACAGCTTTTCAAAGTCAATTTCCAGGCGCACCTGGGTATCGGCTTCCAGCTCTTCAAGGTTATCCAGACCCGATTTCAGGCTCTGGCTGATGCCGTCCATAAAGCCTGCCATCATCACAGGTGTAACATCGTATTTTTCTGCCAGCTCATTGATGGTTCCCTCTACAACATCCTGTTTTTTACCCAGGATATCTTCATAAAAAGCCGTTTCCTTAGTCAGATATTCATTCCAAAGCTCTTTATAGCCTTTTTCATCCTCCGTAGGATCAATGTCTGAGACCTCTTTCCATTCTTCATATAAACTCATGGTTTTCTCCTTCTGTTCCTGTTTTGCTCAAAATATTATATCGCATTCCCGGTTTTATTACAATTCCTGAATGACAAAAATCCGAGTCTTTTATTTCAATTTCATCGGAATCCCTGAAACGGTAAAGTAGACCTCATCAGCCCGGCAGGCCACGTACTGGTTCATCCTTCCGGAAATATCTCTGAAGTAATTGCCGAGCTTATAGGAGGGCACAAGTCCCAGCCCCACTTCGTTTGAGACCATGAACAAATGCTTGTCTCTGCATACCTCCAGCAGGGTTTTGACCTGTTCGCGGATCTTATCCTCAACCTCTGCGATGGTGTCCATGCCGCAGTGGTCATAATCCACATCGTAATCCAGCATGTTGTTGGTGATCATAACGGTCAGGCAGTCAAAGAGAATGACGTCGGCCTCCTGAAAGGCAGGGTCCTCTGCCATAACTTCGTAATCCTTATAGCGCTCGATGGTTGCCCACTCTGACGGACGCTGTTCCTGATGTCTTCGTATACGATCTTTCATGCCGTCATCAAAGGCAATGGCTGTGGCAATGTAGGCGACCCTGCCGCCCACTTCCTTGACAGCCTTTTCTGCAAAACTGCTTTTGCCGCTTCGGGCTCCGCCGGTTACAAATACTAAGCTTCCCATTTTCTTTTATCCCCTTAAAATATTATTTAAAGCCGCGATCAGCCGGTCGTTATCCTCATGCCGTTTGATGGCCGCTCTGAAAAACTGGGTTTCAAGTCCCGCAAAATCCTCACAGGTCCGGATATTGATGTGCTGCTCAAGCAGCTCCTTCTGAAGTGTCTGCGCGCTTCTCCCCTCTACCTTATACAAATGGAAATCGGCGCCGCTCGGATATACCTGCAGACCAGGCAGACCGGACAGGGCGTCGAAAACACGCTGCCGCTCTGTCTGAATGTAGTCCCGCGTTCGCTGCATATAGGCTTTGTCATCGTAAATACACATGGCGGCTTCCAGCGCCAGGGTATTGATGGTCCACGGCTCTTTGTAAGCCTCCATGGCCCGGATAAGCCCTGCTGAGCCAACGCCGTAGCCGATCCGCAGTCCCGGCACTCCAAAAAATTTGGTCAGGGAACGCAGCAGGAAAAGACGTCGGTCGGAGTGATTTACATATTCCAAACAGGTTTCGATGCCTGAAAATTCAATAAAGGACTCGTCAATGAACCAGATAATTTCAGGGTCCATCCGGTCCATGAGTTCCTTAATAAAGGCTTTGCTGTAAAGGCGCCCTGTCGGATTGGTCGGATTGCAGAGATACACTGCCTCCGGACGGCATTCCTCTGCCAGCCGGATGAGTCTCTCGTGGTCCAGTGCAAAATCATCCTCTGGCGATAAGGTAAGCTCACAGACTTCGCCGCAGCCGTTCATGCTGAGCGCCCGGCGGTACTCGTTAAAGGTGGGCACTGGGATGAGCGCCCGCTCCGGGTGAACGCCCCTTGCAAAAAGATAGATCAGCTCAATGGCGCCGTTTCCCAGAATCACGTTTTCCGGGGCAGCGCCGATATCCTCCGCGATTTTATTCCGGGCTGTCTCGCCAGTGATCTCCGGGTATCTGCCAAGGTCGTCCAGAGCTGCTTCCAGCCTTTTTCTCAGCCCCTCCGGCATGCCCAGCGGGTTAATGTTAATGCTGAAATCCAGCACGTCTTTTCTGCCACCTTGATATCCGCCATGTTTATTCATTCTTTTCCTCACTATGAAATAATATAAATCCCAAAGAAAATCAGGCTCATAAGAACCATCATCACGACTTCACTGGAAAACATAATGCTGATGGTGTCCTTGATGTCCTCATAGGCCAGGCTGCGCCCGGCATCGCCGATGGTTGGTTTTTCAAGGGTCTGTCCAAAATACAGGTTGGTTCCGCCCAGCTGAACGCCCAAAAGCCCGGCCACCACGGATTCCGGATGCCCCGAGTTTGGGCTTTTATGGTTTTTCCGGTCACGCGCGTAAATCCGCTGCCCCTCACTGACCCTATAGCCCAGAAACAGGCCCCCAATGAGCATAAACCAGCTTCCGATACGCGCGATGGCAAAGTTGGCGATATCGTCAATTTTGGCAGAAAAATAGCCAAAGTCCTTGTAGGGCTCCTGAACGTAGCCGACCATGGAATCCATGGTGTTGACGGCTTTGTACAGCATGGCCAGCAGCAGCGGGTTGACAACGGGTACAAAAACCCATAGGACAACACCGATAAACATGTAGAAAATTGGCGCGAGTACTCCGTCAATGGTGTTTTCCGCAGTGGTTTCCACTGTCGCGCGGACAATGCCGCCCTCCTGGAGCTCCTGAGTATCCCGCCCCACAAGGTAGCCGACCATGGTGCGGGCCTTTGGTAAATCCTTGCCCCGCAGTGCGTCATAGACCTTCATGACCTCCTCCTGCAGGCATTTCGCCGCGATGGTGGTGGATAAAAGGTAAAGGTTCACCACATAAAACAACACGATATTGAGCCGGTATGTGATATACTGCACTGCCAGGACAGCGGCGCCGGTAATCACGATTGTCAATATCCAGAGAATGAGACCCTTAAACTTTCTGGCCTTGCCCTTATTTAATTTTTTTGTTAAAAATCCAACCAGTTTTCCAATGTATACAATTGGATGGGGAATCCATGCCGGATCGCCGATCAGGCGATCCAGCACCACAGCTCCCACAATCAGACAAAACCAAATGCCAGCGCTCATTCCTAAAAGCATCTTATACTCCAATAATTTCCATTAATTTCTGCATGTCCAGATTATTTTCAACGGTTTCGGCCAGCAGATCGTATTGCTCTTCCTTAAAGGCTTTGAAATCGACCGCTTCGCTCTCTGCCGCGATGTTCTTTTTCTTTTTCAGGGTTTCAATCAGTTTTTCACGGAACGCATCATTGTCAAACACGCCGTGAAGGTAGGTCCCCATGACCGTACCGTCTGCGGATACCGCGCCGTCCGAGCGCCCGTCCTCCAGCGTTGAAAAGCTCTTGGTGTCGTCGATGGGCGTGGTTTCACCCATATGGATCTCGTAGCCGGTGATGGCGCTGCCGCTCAGCCCCATATTTAAGAAATCTGCGTTGATGTGTCCTGCCACCCGTGTGGTGGTTTTTTCTTCCTCCAGCACAGTGCGCATGTTTAACAGACCCAGCCCCTTGATAGAACCGACCGTGGACTCGACGCAGTGCGGGTCACAGATCTCACTGCCGAGAATCTGGTAACCGCCGCAAATACCGATTACCGGTACGCCGGCTGTATGCTTGGCCAGAATTTCTTCCTCCAGCCTGCTCTCCCGCAGCTTCACAATATCGTCAATGGTATTTTTGCTGCCGGGTATCACAATGAGATCGGGATCGGCACGGTGCAGCTCCCGCTGGTTCTCATAATATTCTACCTTAACATCGGGGTACATGTCAAAGACTGTGCAGTCGGTAAAGTTAGAAATATGACGCAGCCGTACCACACCGATGGTGATGACGCCCTCGCGCTGCTCGTCCCACCGCTCGGTCACGCTGTCCTCATCGTCAATAACAAGGCGCTGGTAGGGGATAACACCCAGACACGGAACGCCTACCTTTTCCTCAATCATCTCAATGCCTGGCTTCAGCAGCTCGACGTCGCCACGGAACTTATTGATGATAAAGCCCTTGATCCTTGCCTGTTCCTCTGGTTCAAGCAGCTTGATGGTACCGTAAATGGAGGCAAAGACCCCGCCGCGGTCAATATCGCCGATGAGGATAACTGGCGCGTCCACCATTTCTGCCAGCCCCATGTTCACAATATCGTTGTCACGAAGATTGATCTCCGCGGGGCTTCCCGCGCCTTCGATGGCGATGATGTCATGACTTTCTGCCAGCATATTGTAAGCGTCCATGACCACATCGGTCAGCTTTGCCTTATGGGCATGGTACTCGACCGCGTTCATGTTAAACTCAGCCTTTCCGTTCAGGATAACCTGGCAGCCCACGTCTGAGTTCGGCTTCAGAAGCACTGGATTCATCTCTACCTGCGGCTCAATTCTGGCGCATTCTGCCTGAACGACCTGAGCCCTTCCCATCTCTTTGCCATCAAGGGTTATATAAGAATTAAGCGCCATATTCTGAGATTTATAGGGCGCTACACGGTAACCTTTATTGTTCAGAATCCGGCATACTGCTGCGGTCAGCAGGCTTTTTCCCACGGATGAACCCGTCCCCTGAAACATGATATTTTTTGCCTTTTTCATTTTTTACTCCTAGCTTTAATTTTATGCGCACATTGATCTGCCTTTATTATTTATTTTCTGCCATCCAGCCGATTATTTCCTCCGCTGTATTGAATACGACCGGGTACTCAATCCTGGGGCGTTCGATAAAAATTACGCGCACGCCCATATCGGCCGCAGCACGCAGCTTCTCACTGACGCCGCCCACGTCGCCGCTGTCCTTTGTGACCAGAAAACGAATGTCGAACTGGCGGATGGTTTCCACGTTCATAGCGTAGCTGAAAGGCCCCTGCATGGCAATGATATTCTGCGGCTTGTAGCCAAGACGCTCACATTTTTCAAGCACCTTGCTCGTTGGCAGCACCCGCACGATCACGCGTTCCCTGGGCAGAGGATCGTAAAACTCCAGCTGCCGGCTTCCTGTTGTCAGCAGGACATTGCCCTCCTGTTCCAAAAGGTAACGCACTGCCGATTCATAATCCGGAAACCCCAGGGTCTGCTGCCCGTCATCCATCATCCGCGGCCTTTCCAGGCGCACATAGGCGGCCCCTGCTTTATTCGAGGCCTCGATGGCGTTGAGCGAAACTTCCTTCGCGTAGGGATGGGTGGCGTCCACACAGAGCTCAATGCGCTTTTCAGCCATCAGCCCGGCCAGTCCGTCTGTCTCAAGGGCTCCGGTATGGATTTCCAGACGCGCGTTTTCCGGAAGGCTTCCGGTATTATAAGCGGTTACGGAGGAATAAAGAACGGCGCAGCCCTGTCCGAGCAGCGCCTCTGTCAGCTTGCGGCTGTCATACGTTCCTCCGAGGACCAGAATCACAGCTGGTACCCCCGCGGTGTAATCATTTTTAGATGGTCTTCTGTAATATAGGTTTTTGAATTGCCGATCACCACCATGGAAAACATGTCGATTTCTTCATCGCACATTTTTTCAAGTGTGGTGATGACGTAGCTTTCATTGGCACGCTTGGCGTTTCTGACAATGCCGACCGGTGTTTCCGGCGCTTTATATTCCAGCAGAATCTTCTGGGCTTCCACGATGTTGTCCGGACGCCCCTTGCTCTTTGGATTGTAGAGTGTCACGATAAAATCGCCTTCGCCAGCACAGCGCAAACGCTTTTTAATCATTTCCCAGTCTGTCAGCAGGTCGCTGAGACTGATGACACAGTAGTCGTGCATGAGCGGCGCGCCCAGGGTGGACGCTGCCGCATTGGCGGCGGAAATACCAGGCACCACGACCACTTCCACGTCGCTTTTCTGCTTTTCAACGATTTCCAGCATAATGCCGGCCATACCGTACACGCCCGCGTCGCCGGAGCTTACCAGTGTAACGGTTTTTCCCTGCTCAGCCAGATCCAGGCAATCCTGGCAGCGGTCAATTTCCCTGCGCATTCCAGAGGAAAGCACTTCCTTGTCGCTGATTAAATCTTTGATCAAATCAATGTAGGTTTTATAGCCTACAATTACATCCGCATCCTTCAAGGAATTTTTAGCAGCTTCTGTCATATGTTCATACAGACCTGGCCCCAGACCTGTTACGTAAATTTTTTTACTCAATCTATTTCTCCCTTTAAATTAATAATCTATTCTTTTCAAAACTGTGAACTATCACTTATAAATTGAACAAGACTCTTTCTAACGCTTCAAAGTTGGCCAACGCCTGAGTTCTTTTTTCGTCTGATAAAAGGCAGAGCTTTGGCCCCTCGGCACTACCAGAGAAGCGCCGCCTTTTACCTAAGTGAAAAAAGACACACTGCGGGTTCGTTTTTAACAAAAGGCACAACCTCATACAGCTTTGTAATTCTCATCCACCGTTATGGTTGCACAAGTTACAATGTCCAACAACGCTTCAAAGTCGACCAACGCCTGGGTTCTTTTTTCATCTGGATAAAAGGCAGAGCTTCGGCAATATGCCGCTTCCCTAAATTCTTCTATTCTTTCATTTTCCAGACCGACAGGGTAATTCCCCCGCACTTCTGCTTCTCCAGCAAGCACTCGCCAAAGCCTGACGCCACATAGCCGCAGGGCTCGCTGACCGCGTAGAGACCTGTGGTTTTGAAAACAAAGTCCGAGCCTTCAAAACGGCTCTGTACCATTTTCACAAAATCATCCGGCACCACCTTAAGCTCTGCATCAAAGGTTTTGCAGGCCGCGTGGATGCCCCTCTCATCGGCTTTCAGGCCAATGGTGGCAAAGGCCTTGACGGACAGCGGATGGAGCGCAAGAGCGGCGAGCACCTGTCTCACCGCCTCCTCAATCCGCGCTGCCTCAGTATTCCTGCGGCAGCCGATACCGATCACGAATTTTTTCGGCACGATCTGAACAACAGGCCTCCCAGGCGGCCAGATAAACGGATCATCGGCTGAGACCACCACGCAGCCGCTGTAATCGCCGGAAAGGGCTCCCTTCTTTTCTGAAAAAACCAGATTCGGCGGCAGCACCAGCCCGGTGGTGTCGCAGTTTTCCGCGTTGACAACAGCGACGGGTTCATCGTCCAGAATCAGGGCGGTTACATCCTTGGCCGCAGTGAAATCCGCAATGGTGCAGCCCAGCTTTTCAGCCAGCACATCCACTGCCATACTGCCCTTTACATCGGTTCCGGTAGTAATGACGTGCTGGGCGTCCATACGCTTTGCCAGATATACGGCGTTCTCATTGGCGTGTCCGAGATGACCGGATAAAAGGCTGATAACATACTTCCCGTCCGGGTCCATGACCAAAATGCCCGGATCCTTTGACTTATGGCCGAGATGGGGCGCAATGCTCCGAACCACAATACCTGTGGCCATGATGCATAAAACCGTATCATAATCGGCCATGAGCGTTTTGAAAAATTCACCGATTTTTCCGCGGATCATCTGTGTGCCGGGGGCAGCGTATTTCTCCAGGGTAAAGATGTCCGGCGCTTTTTCAGGAATGTGCTCTTTTACCTCAAGGGCTTTCTGGACACCTTGTCTGGAAACAGCCACAACGGCCCATCTCTCTGTGCGCTTCATACCTTATTTTGTCGCGGTGCGGTATTCGTGAGTAAAGGACGGATCATACAGCTTGGAAAGGCTGTACTTGTCGCCCAGGAAGTCCCCGACCAGAATCTGAGCGGTTTTTGTAATACCGGCTTCCTTTACCTTATCTGCAATGGTTTCAAGGGTTCCCAGAACAACCTTCTGGTCTTCCCAGGTTGCACGCTGGATAACGGCAATGGGTGTGGTGGGCTCGTACTGGGTCATCAGGCGTTCTGCCACTTCGTCAATCATCTGAACGGACAGGAAAATGGCCATGGAAGCGTGATGCGCTGCCAGCGATTCAAGTTTTTCCTTTTCCGGCACTGGGGTGCGGCCTTCCAGACGGGTACAGATAACGGTCTGTGAAACGTCCGGCAGGGTAAATTCTTTTTTAAGAACAGAGGCTGAGGCGGTAAAGGAGCTGACGCCCGGCACCACTTCAAAGGGAATATCCTCTTCCTCCAGACGGTCCATCTGTTCGCGGATCGCACCGTAAATCGCCGGATCGCCGGTATGGACACGGACAACTTTCTTACCCTCGTTAACACCCCTGGTGATCACTTCGATGACGTCGTCCAGTGTCATGGAGGCGCTGTTGTAGATTTCAGCGTCCGCCTTATGGCCTGCCAGCACTTCCTTGTTGACCAGAGAACCCGCGTAGATAATAATATCGGCTTCGCCAATCAGGCGCTTTCCCTTTAAGGTAATTAACTCCGGATCTCCAGGACCCGCCCCGATTAAGTATACTGTGTTTTTCATTTGTACTCCTAGCTTTTATTTGATGTATTTGTTAATTTTTTATCCGCAAAATGGAGAATGCAGAATTGAGAATTGAGAATTAAAGGTCCAAACTGGCTCTGCCAGTTTGATTATTAACAAAATCGCAACGCGATTTTGCTCTTGTCATTCTCCATTCTCCATTCTCAATTCTCCACTGAATTAAAGTAGTTCTTTAACGCTTGTGCCGTTCTTGGCGTGCTCTAAAAACATATCCTGAACGCCCTTAAACTGGCCGAGTCCCTTCAGAACACACTCCACTTCAAAGCCTTCGTTTTCGAGCAGTGTTTTCCATGAGTCTTCTTCGTCGCCGGCCATATCGTTGATGGCATGGTCACCGGCTACGATCATAAAAGGCGCCAGGTAAAGCTTATGGTACCCTTTTTCCTTAAGCTGCGGAATAATATCGTTCAGGCTCGGAAAACCCTCTACGGTTCCCATAAAGGCGTTTTTATAGCCTAAGTGCTTAAAGGTGTAATCCATGGCCGGATAAGTGGCATTGGCGTGATGCTCGCTGCCGTGTCCCATATAGAGCAGTGCTTCGCCCTCTTTCATTTCTGGCAGCTCACTGATGGCTGTTCTGGCCACCTGCTCATAATCGTCAATGGTTGTCAGAAGCGGCGCGCCGATGGTGAGCACATCAAAATCATTTTCAAATTTTTTGAGCTCGTTGATGGTCAAATCATATTCGTAGCCGTTGATGACGTGTGTTGTCTGGCAGACAACCTCGGTATAGCCTTCATTTTTCAGCTTTTCAAGGGCTTCGTGGGGAATGTCCACATATTCATTGTCACGCTCTCTGAGTTTCTTGATGATCATCCGCGAGGTAAAAGCGCGTCTGAAATCATAATCCGGAAAGCCTTTCTGCAAGTCTCTCTCGATGGCTCCGATGGTTTTTTCCCGGGTTTCACGATAAGATGTCCCGAAACTTATCACTAATAAAGCTTTTTTGGGCATTCTGCACTCCTTGTTCTTTTATTCTCTATGCAAGCGCCTTAAGCGCAGCCAGATTGTCGGCAATGGTCTTTTCAATATCGGCTTTGGTGTGGGCGGCTGAGACAAAAATCCCTTCAAATTGTGCCGGCGGCATCAGATTGCCGCGGTTCAGCATTTCGGCAAAATATTTTGCGTAGGTTTTTGTATCGCTGGTCATGACACTGCTAAAATCACAGATTTCCTGATCGGTAAAGAACAGGGCGCTCATTCCGCCAAAGCGCACCATCTTAGCCTTGACGCCGGTTTCCTTAATATTTTTCTTAAAACCGGCTTCCAGCTGTTTGGCGCAGTCTTCCAGATGGGTGTAAACCTCTGGGTGTTCCTTGAGATAGGTTAAGGTGTTGAGCCCCATTTTCATGGCGATGGGGTTTCCGGACAGGGTGCCTGCCTGGTAAACCGGGCCGAGCGGTGAGAGCTTTTCCATGATATCCCGCCGTCCGCCAAAGGCGCCTACTGGCATACCGCCGCCGATGATCTTGCCGAGCGTGGTAAGGTCCGGCTTAATGCCCAGCACCTCCTGTGCGCCGCCAAAAGCCAGCCTGAAACCTGTGATGACTTCGTCAAAAATCAGCAGGGTACCCTCATCCTCGGTCAGCTTTCTCAGGCCTTTCATGAAGGTGCTGTCCGGAGGCACAACACCCATGTTGCCCGCAACCGGCTCGACGATGACGCAGGCGATCTCTCCCTTGTTTTCATCAAAAAGCTTTTTAACAGAATCCAGGTCATTGTAGGCTGCCACCAGAGTGTCCTTGGCCGTACCAGCAGTAACACCAGGGCTTGTAGGTACGCCGTAGGTCAGGGTGCCGGAGCCGGATTTTACCAGCAGAGAATCGCTGTGTCCGTGGTAGCAGCCTTCAAATTTGATGAATTTCTCACGCCCGGTATAGCCTCTGGCCAGACGGATGGCGCTCATGGTAGCCTCGGTGCCGGAGTTGACCATGCGCACCATATCCATAGAGGGGTAGGCGTCAATGATCATTTCCGCCACGCGGATCTCAATTTCCGTTGGAGCGCCGTAGGTGTTGCCCTTTCTCAGCGCTTCATCGATGCCGTCGTAATAAGCATCCGCAGCATGGCCGAGAATCAGCGGCCCCCAGGAGCAGATATAGTCCGTGTATTCATTTCCATCCGCGTCGTAGATCTTTGAGCCCTTTCCGTGGTCGATAAAGATCGGCGGCATCCCCACTGACTGAAATGCGCGGACGGGGCTGTTGACCCCGCCGGGAATAACACGGTTCGCTTCTTCAAAAAGTGCAGTCGACTTTGTATGCTTCATTTTATTCTGTCCTTTACTGATATTTTTCAATCAACGCTTTTAAATCTTTTGCGAAATAGGTAATAATAATTTTGGCTCCCGCGCGTTTGATGCACAGCATGCTCTCATAAATGGCCTTTTCATCTAAGAGGCCGGCGTCCACCGCATTCCGGATCATGGCGTATTCGCCGCTGACCTGGTAGGCTGCCATTGGCAGATAAGACAATTCCTTGGCCTTTGCAATGATATCCAAATAAGGCATTGCAGGTTTTACCATGACGATGTCTGCGCCCTCCTCAATATCCAGCACGACTTCCTTCAGCGCTTCCTCGCTGTTAGCCGGGTCCATCTGATAGCTTCTGCGGTCGCCAAAGGCCGGAGCGGAATTTGCCGCGTCGCGGAACGGTCCGTAGAAGGTAGAAGCAAATTTGGCAGAATAGCCCATAATCGGAATGCTTTCAAAGCCTGCGTCGTCCAGTGCTTTACGCATGGATTCGATATGGCCGTCCATCATGTCTGAGGGCGCTACCATATCCGCGCCGGCTTTCGCATGGCTCACGGTTACCTTACACAGGGTTTCCAGCGATTTGTCACGCTTGATATCGCCGTTATCGTGGAAAAAGCAGCAGTGTCCGTCGCTCTTGTATTCGCAGAGGCAGACATCCGTGATGACGTACATTTCCGGGTCTTTTTCCTTGACAATGCGGATGGCCTTCTGGATAATGCCGTCGTCCACAAAGGCTGGTGTCGCTTCCGCGTCCTTTTCATCCGGCACGCCGAACAGGATAATGTAACGGATACCCAGCGCCTTCAGCTCATCCAGTTCCTTTGGCAGCATATCGAGCGACAGGTGGTACTGTCTCTTCATGGACGGGATTTCACGCTTAATATTTTCCCCGTCAACCACAAACAACGGGTAAACCACATCGCGCATGGATAATTCTGTTTCGCGGATCAGATCACGAACCGCTGCGTTTTTTCTCAATCGGGTTGGTAACATAATAATCAACTTCCTCTCTTTATTTTTCCATATTCAGAATCGCTTCAATCATTCCGGCAATGGTGTAAACCTCTGCCTGGACATCGACCGTTAAACCCAGCTCTTTCATTTTGTCTGAGGTTACAGGTCCAATCGAAACGCATTTTGCATTTTTAGTATCATCCACATTTTCACTGCCAATTTTTTCCACAAAATACTGTACCGTTGTGGAGCTTGTAAAGGTGATGTAGTCAATCTCTTTATTCTTTAACATCTCCGCCACATCGACGTCGGTGTTGTCCTCGCGGACTGTTTCGTAAATCTGGTATTCATCCACCGGGCAAACCTTGCGGAGCTCCTCAACCACGTAAATCCGGGCGTTTTTGGAGCGCGGGATCAGTACCCGCGACGTTTCTGTCAAAAGCGGCATCAAACCGTCAACCAGCTCTTCGCCGACATATTTTTTCGGCACAAAATCCGCGGTGATCCCCTGCTCGGCAAGCAGCGCCGCTGTTGCGGAGCCAATGGCTGTCACATGGATGCTCCCGAGGGCTCTGGTATCTCTGCCCGAGGCCTTCAGCGCGTCGAAGAAAATTTCAACGCCGTTGGTGCTGGTAAAAATAATGTGGCTGTACCTGTCAAGAGATCCAAAGTTCTCGGCCAGCGCGTCGACATTCTCCGGAATCGGCTCGATTTTGATGGTCGGGTACTCAATAGCATTGCCGCCGAGCTCGGCGATCTGCGCTACCATTTTAGAGCTCTGTTCTCTGGAACGGGTTACCACGATATTTTTTCCAAAAAGGGGCTTGCTGTCAAAGAAGCGCAGCTTCTCACGCTTGGTCACCACATCGCCGACTACGATCAGGCTTGGCGCTGTGATCCTGGCTTCTGTGGCAATGCCGTAGATGGTTTCCAGTGTGCCTTCCACCACTCGCTGATAAGGGGTGGAAGCGCGGTGCACCACAGCCGCCGGCGTATTTTTATCCATCCCGTTTTTCATCAGCTCTCCGGTGATTTTTTCAAGATTTTTGACGCCCATCAAAAACACAATGGTCCCTTTGGATTTGGCCAGTACTGGCCAGTCCAGCTCAGACTCCTCAGATTTCAGATGGCCGGTAACCACCTGGAAGGAAGAGACACAGTCTCTGTGGGTAATGGGAATGCCCGCGTAAGCCAGACCGCCGATAACCGAGGTAATCCCCGGAATCACCTCAAAGGGAACCCCGGCGTCGTAGAGCTCCTCGCCTTCCTCTCCTCCGCGTCCGAAAACATAGGGGTCGCCGCCCTTAAGGCGGACAACATTTTTTCCTTCCCTGCCCAGCCTGATCAGCAGGGCGTTGATTTCATCCTGGGGCAGCGCGTGGTTGGCGGCTCTTTTGCCCACGTATATTTTTTCACACTCGGGTTTTGTCCATTTCAGGAATTCCTCATTGACCAGCGCATCATAAACCAACGCGTCACAGGTCTTTAATTTTTCCATGGCCTTGACGGTGATCAGTCCCTTATCACCGCAGCCGCCGCCAGCGAGATAGACGGTGCCCGGTTTGATTTTTGCTTCTACCATTTCTTTCAGTTCCTTTGCCAGACGGTCTCCCATTTTTGCTTCCTCGCCCATGGCTCCCTCTGTCTGTCCTTTGTATAGAATTGTGCCGTCTTCGTTGCCGAAAAGTCCGTAAAGGGTCAGTTTTTCACCCTCCACATTGCAGTATGCCCCGATAGGAATATGACAGCTGCCATTTAGACTGATCAAAAACTGGCGTTCCGCTGTCATCTGCGCCTTGGTAACCGGGTTGCTGACAGATTCCATGAGTGCCTTGACGGTTTCGTTATCCTCACGGATTTCCACTGCCAGAATCCCCTGGGCTGGGGCCGATACAAACTGGCATGGATCAAGGGGAAGGCAGGTATAATCCCCGCTCTCATAAACACCGATGCGTTTAAGTCCCGCCGCCGCCAGAATAATGCCATCCAGTCCCTGCTCTTTCATTTTCCGGATACGGGTATCAATATTTCCGCGGATTCCCACCACTTCAAAATCCTTTCGGATATTTTTCAGCTGATAAATCCGGCGTTTGCTCCCGGTACCGATGACTGCATTTTCGGGCAGCTCCTGGATGGCGCTGATTTTATGCGGTGTCAGCAGCACATCTCTCGGGTCTTCCCGCATGGGCGGCACCGAAAGTGTGAGCCCATCGGGCAGCGCAGAGGGCATATCCTTCATGCTGTGAACCGCCATATCGATTTCACCGCTTAAGAGGGCATCCTCCAGCTCTTTGGTAAAAATACCCTTATCCCCAATTTTATCAAGGGCTTTGTGCTGTATCTTATCGCCCTTTGTCTTGATGATTTTGAGTTCAAAATCGACCTCCGGGTTTGCTTTTCTTAACTCCTCAAGAAGCCAGTTGGTCTGGACCACTGCCAGCTTACTGCCTCTTGAGCCTACAATTATTTTCATATTTTCTCCACTTCTCTCTGCAATTCTTCAATGGTTAACGCTGTCAGCCCCTTGAGCTGTCTTTTTTTTTCATCCGGTGAGGTTTCCGTTTTCAAAATATGCAGCCTCAGCTGCTTAAGCAGCCTGAGACGCTCTGCATAGCTTTCATCATATTTTTCTTCCAGCTCCCTTTTTATCTGGGTGGTCAGCGTTGGACTGGCCCCATCGGTACAGACCGAGATCGTCAAATCCCCGCGCTTTACCACTGAGGGAAAAATAAAGTCCGAATGCTCGGGGTCGTCTGAAACGTTGCACCAGATACCGCGTATTTTACAGTTTTCAAGAATCCGGGCATTCAGCTCACGCTGGTCTGTCGCCGCCACGACAAGATCCATGCCGTCAAGGGCTGTCTCGATCCGGCAGTATGCTTTGACATAACGGATGTTCTCAACCGGCTTTTCCGGAACCTCCATGTTTTTATCCACGCAGGTCACAGAACACCCATACCCGGCTAGGGTTTCCGCGCGCCGCATTCCTACCTTCCCGCCGCCGATTACAAGGGCCCTTTTCCCGGTAAAGTTGAGCAGAATCGGCCCTTTCATTGGGCCGCCTCCGCATTGCCACCTGAAAATAAAAAAGCCAGTGTTTTCTCAAAGCGCAGAATATCGTCCTCGCTGTCCAGTGTTTTTAGCTGCCTGATGGACGGCATTACCATTTCACGGAATTTTGAATGGACGATTTTTTCAAGAAATTCCTTGTCCTTCCCCTCAAACTGATAGCGCTTGTTGAGAATCTCAATGGTTTCGTCCGCCAGCTGTCCGGAAACCTGGTTAAAATGTGCCACCATGTTGTCTACCTTGGATTTGGTAATCCAGACCATGAGGCCATCGATTTCCTCTTCGATCTCAAGGGCGATCTTTTCTGCCACCCGCTCACGGTAGTGCATTTTTTCATCAATAATGTCTTTAAAATTGTCAATGGTCAGCAGCTCAACCTGATCCATCTCCGAGATGGCTTCCTCAATATCCCTTGGCAGCGCCAGGTCAATGACCATGAGCGGCTTTTTGCGCTCGGGCATGAGCTCCCGTTTTAAGATCACGTGGGGTGAGGCTGTCGCCGAGATAATTACATCGATATCCCCAATGGCTTCATAGCGGTCCTCGTAGCGGATCATGTTAACACCCTCATAAATATCACGGTATTCATCCCCCGGATGATAGGTACGGTTGGTCATATAAACGCTGTTAAAGCCCTCTGCCGCCATATAACGCAGTGCCAGAAGCCCCATTTTTCCAGAACCGATGATCAGCACCTTTTTATCCGCATAGTCCTCATAACTTCTTTTAACGTGCTTAACCGCTGTCGAGCTCAGGGAAAGCGGGGTCTCGGAGATTTTATAAACGGTTTTAACCTTCTTGGCAAAGGTGACGGCTTCTCTGAAAGCCTTGGTTAAGTATTTTCCGCAGCCGTGAACAGACTGGGATAATTCAAGGGCATCCTTTACCTGGCCCAAGATCTGGTCCTCACCCAGGATCATTGAATCCAGCCCGGTCACTACCCGGTAAAGGTGAAGGATGGCTTCTCTGCCCTTTTCACAGAACAGATAATTTTCGAGATCGCCGGATTTCTCCTCGATGTAAAAATTTCTCAGCGCCTGGTCCGCTGCTTCAACGTCGCGGGTCGCCACATAAATTTCGCTTCGATTACAGGTAGAAAGAATGATCACCTCTTCGATACACGCCTCTTCCAGAAGGCTTGCAATACCCTCTTTTACGGTCCGCTTGATAAAAGCACCCTTTTCCCTGATTTCCAGAGGTGTGTCTTTATGATTGATTCCCACTACAACTAATTTCATTTCAATCCTTCTCCTTCAATCAAACATTCATTAAAAACAAATAAAAACCTCTTCATTACGTCTCCGTAAAAAAGAGGTTTGTCAACAGAATTATTTATCCACGCTGTCTATTGCGGATACTACAATTAAATTAACGTTACTAAGTTCCCTTTTCCCTGGAGGTAATTATTAGCACTCTGTCCAGTAGGTTTCCTGACTCATCGCATTATATTCTCCTTGCCTTCCCGGTTTTCATTCCAGTGGCATCATAAGGAGACTTAACGAATTACAGTGACCGGATCGCTCTGGATTTTCACCAGATTCCCTTTATCCTTTGTTTTTACCAGGGCAAAAACGAAAGAATCCAAAACAGATTTTACATTAGTCTTTCCTATTTAATTTTCGTTTCCAATTATATCACCAATCCGACTCAGGCGCTACCCCTTTTTATGGGAAATAAGCAGTTTTTTGCCGATTCCACCGAATATTTTACATATTTTCTGTAATCGGATTACAGGCAATAAAAAACCGGTCTCTTTTCCTGAGTCCGGTCATTTTATACATCCACGCTAGTTTTCTGTTTCATGGCTCATTAAAAAGAGCATCATCATTCTTTCTGCGTATTCCTTTTTTTCATCGGGGCAATGCTCCAGAATATCAAGCAGTGCAGTGTTTTTTTCTTTTTCATCCAGGCTTTTGCCAAACAGGATGCTGTCTGAAGACATTTTTAACGCTTCACAGAAACGTTCAAGACTCTTTAGCGAAAAGCCTTTGGTTCCCAGCTCGATGTCCGTTAAAAAAGTCTGTGTAATCCCTATTTTTCGCGCCAAATCCTCACGGCTCATGTTTAAAAAAGTTCTACGCTGCCGGATGCGCTGGCCAATTGCCTTTTGATCTAACCTTGATTCCATTGTCTTCTCCTAAATTTCAGGGAAAACCAAATAAAAAAACTGTGCAGGATAAAACCAACCATGCACAGTTATATGACACTTTTATAAAATGCTAACACAAATAAGCCCACTTATTTATAGGGTGTCCTCTTGTTTTTAGCACAAAAATAGCCTATAATAAGTAATGCGGTACGTGCCCCCCAGGGCCGTTGTGTATGGTGGTTGTGCACCTGCGCAAGCCGGATAAGTGTGCCAGCACTTTCCGGATGCCGCAATTTCTATTTAGTTTTCCCAATATATATACTTTATTATAAATCGAATCTCCTGTCAAAGCAATCTCTTTATTTAAAAACTTTTTATCTGCAATTGAAGTTATCATTTTAATTCAACCAATTATATCCTTTTTATTTGTTTTCTTATTTTTACCCGAATTTGCAATGTAAAAAACCCATTTTAAAATATTTTCAAATTTCTGTTACCTTAAAAATATTTTTCATGTGTTTAATTCTCTTCAAAATGGGTACACCTCATTCAGAGGAACACACATCTAATTCCGATATGGTAAAGGCTGACCGAAAAAGAATTTCTTTATAATTTTTTCTCAATTTAGATGTAAGTTTTAGCAAATGATGTTATACTGTTAAAATACCCCCAAAAGGAGATTGTATTTTGAAAAAAGAAATTCCATTGTATCTATTTATTTGCAGAAAGATTGAGGATGATATTTACAACGGCAAATTAAAACTGGGTGACGCCCTGCCATCTGAACCAAAAATCAGCAAACAAATGGGTGCCAGTCGTAATTCCGTTCGAAAAGCCCTGCGTCTGCTGCAGGACAACAATCTTATTTTCTGCTCCCACGGTAAAAATGCTCAGGTAATCTTTGACAGCCGCCTGCCGGAACACCGTGAGGCTTATGAAAAGCGCTTTGAAAACCGGCGTCACGGCATCAGTGATACATACCGGATGCTCTCTATTCTTTTACCCAGCACCATCACATACGGCGCTTCCAAATGCAGCCGTGAAGATTTCATGACCCTATACGAAATGACCGACAGCCTGGATTCTTCCAACCCGATCGAAATGTTTGCCTTCCACTGCCGCTTTATCCGGAATATCCTGAGAAGAACAGAGAACCCCTTTGTCATCGAGCTTTTTGAACAGATCTGCGATTTTGTCCGGATCGATTCCATTCACAGCAATATTACCGGCCATACGCTCCATGAAGACCTCTCAGAGGAAGCGATCAAGGGATGGTATAAGGAACTGCTGGATCATGCCGCCAAGCAGAATTTCAAACATTTTCATCACTTACTGCTTCAGGGGCTTAATGAAATCAGCCAGCGCTTTGATGCGGCCTATATGGTGAACGCACCGGCGGCGCCTTCCGAAGCTGAAAGTTTTAATTGGTTTATTGACAATGCCCCGACACCGCTCTACCTGAGAATTGCCAGTGATATTATGTGGGAGAGCGAGAAATCCGGCAACGTGGCCGGCGATTTTCTTCCTTCCGAGTCCGAACTGCGCAGAGTTTACGGCGTTTCACCGGTAACCGTCCGAAAAGCCCTGTCTATTCTGAATTCCCTCGGCCTGACCAGAACCTTTAATGGAAAGGGTACTCAAATCGTTTTTGAACGTTCCCATTCCCCGGAAGTCCTCGGACAGCTGGATGAATATCTGAGCAGTCTCCAGATTCTGCGTTATTCATGCAAAGCCATCGCTTTTGACGCTTTTAAATCCATGAGCGAAACGGACAAAAAACATATCCTTGAGCTTCTGGAAAGCAAGCGTTACAGCCGCGGTATCACCACAGCCTTAACCGATATTCTGATCTCATCAATCCAGTCCCCGGCCATGCAGAACATTTATGAGCATCTGAAAATCAAACTGGCCTATGGCGTCATCCTTAAAACCTTTGTCAGCAATGATGATTATGACCGTGTTGACCGCCTTCTGTACGGCGATATGGACAAGCTCACAAAAGCTGTCACAAACAATGACACTGCCCTGCTTGGAAAAATCATTGAAAACACTTACAGGCAGACCTACGAGTACTCAGAGCAAAAATTAAAGCTTCTCTACTCAGAGCAAACTGAAGAAATTAAAGAAAAGACCCTCTGATCCCCAAAAATGAAACCGCTTTAATAAAATCTGCAAATGATTAACCCGGGTTTTCGTACTGGAAAAATTGGTATGGGTCTTGAGACTTTTTTGCACTTAATATATAATTTAAACAGTTAGTTAAACTCAAAATTTTAGGAGGATCATTCTATTATGTTAGTATCAGCAAAAGAAATGCTTAATAAAGCAAAAGCAGGCCATTATGGTGTGGGACAGTTCAACATCAATAATCTTGAATGGACCAAAGCGGTTCTTCAGACGGCCAATGAACAGAGATCACCTGTTATCTTAGGGGTTTCTGAAGGTGCTGGAAAATATATGTGCGGCTACAAAACAGTCACCAATATGGTTAACGGAATGCTGGACGAATTAAATATCTCTGTTCCGGTTGCCCTTCATTTAGACCACGGCAGCTACGAAGGCGCAAAAGCCTGTATCGCAGCTGGCTTCTCATCCATCATGTTTGATGGTTCTCATCTGCCTTTTGATGAAAACATCGAAAAAACAAAGGAACTGGTTGAAATCTGCCGCGGCAAGGGCTTATCCCTGGAAGCAGAAGTAGGCGCCATCGGCGGTGAAGAAGACGGCGTTGTCGGAACTGGCGAATTCGCCGATCCTGAAGAATGTAAAAAGATTGCTGATTTGGGCGTCACCATGTTAGCTGCCGGAATCGGTAATATCCACGGAAAATATCCTGAAAACTGGCAGGGCTTAAACTTCGACGTTTTAGCTAAAATTCAGGAAAAAACCGGCGATATGCCCCTTGTTCTCCACGGTGGCACCGGTATTCCGGATGAAATGGTCAGAAAAGCCATTGATTTAGGCGTAGCAAAAATTAATGTAAACACTGAATGCCAGCTTGTATTTGCCGAAGCGACCAGAAAATACATTGAAGCCGGCAAAGACCTTGAAGGCAAGGGTTTTGATCCTCGTAAATTACTGGCACCTGGCACACAGGCCATCAAAGATATTGTAAAAGTAAAAATGGATCTTTTCGGTTCCACCGGAAAGGCAGACGCTTAAACAGCGCAAAAAAAGTCCGGGACGTAACTTTTCGTTACGCCCCGGTTTTTTATTTCCTTTGATTTAGAGCTCTTCGAGGTCTTCCTGAGTCAGCAGCTTCACACCGCTTCTGGAAAGCGCTTCAATGGCTTTTTCATTGTCTTCAACCCTCAAGATCATATAGGCCAGATCCTTTTTGCGGGTAATAAAGGCATAGGTGTATTCCAGGTTGATATTGCTGTCGCCCAGAATCTTCAAAATATTTTTCAGCGCTCCCGGTTCATCGGGCACAGCCGCTGCCAGCACTGGCGTCAGCTTAAAGATGTAACCAGCCTCCTTGAGGACTGTCGACGCTTTATAAGAATCATCCACAATGACGCGGACAATGCCAAAATCCTTGGTTTCGGCAAGGGAGAGGGCGCGCATGTCAATATCGTTTTCTGACAGCACATCCACAAAGTTCGACAACTGGCCAGCTTTGTTTTCCACAAATACGGAAATCTGTTTAATAGTCATCTTTCACACCTCATTTAATATAGATTACGTTTATCAATGACGCGAACGGCCTTGCCTTCGCTGCGGGTAATGGACTTCGGCGCAACCAGCTGAACATTGGCATAGATACCAAGCATGGCCTTGAGCGCGTCTACCAGTTCTTTTTCTCTGGCTGAAACCTCTCTCAGATTATCTGAGAACATTTCAAGGGTCATTTCAACCTGAACATCCAGCTTATCGCTGTTGTTTTCGCGGCTGACAATGATCTGATAATTTGCCGGATACCCCTTGTTTAAGAGCACTGTCTCAATCTGAGACGGGAATACATTAACGCCTTTTACGATGAGCATATCATCGCTACGGCCCATTGGCTTGGTCATCTTGACATGGGTTCTTCCGCAGGAGCATTTTTCGCGGCTCAGAACACAGATGTCACGGGTGCGGTAGCGGAGCAGCGGGAATGCTTTTTTGGTAATGCTCGTGAATACCAGCTCGCCCTTTTCGCCATCTGGCAGCACCTCGCCGGTATTCGGGTCGATGATCTCTGCGATAAAGTGGTCCTCATTGATGTGCATACCGGTCTGTTCGCTGCATTCAAAGGATACGCCCGGTCCAGAAATTTCTGTCAGACCATAGATATCGTAGGCTTTGATGCCGAGCTTGTTCTGGATATCCTGGCGCATTTCCTCACTCCAGGCTTCCGCGCCGAAGATACCAGCTTTCAGCTTAATTTCATCCTGAAGGCCCATTTCACAGATGGTCTCGCCCAGGAACGCGGCATAGGATGGCGTACAGCAGAGAATCGTGGAGCCCAGATCCCGCATAAACTGAATCTGGCGTTCAGTATTTCCCGAAGACATCGGCAGTGTCAGGCAGCCCACCTTGTGAGAACCGCCGTTCAGGCCAGGGCCGCCAGTAAACAGGCCATAGCCGTAGGAGACATGCACTACGTCTTCCTTGGTTCCTCCGGCTGCCACAATGGCACGGGCGCAGCATTCATCCCACAGGTCAATGTCATCCTGGGTATAAAAAGCAACGACCCGGCGTCCAGTGGTGCCACTGGTAGACTGGATGCGCACACAGTTTTCCAGCGGCTCTGCCAAAAGGCCATAAGGATAGGCCTCTCTCAGGTCATCCTTTGTCAAAAACGGCAGCTTGTGTAAATCGTCCACACCCTTGATATCGTCAGGGGTCACATTTTTTTCTTCCATCAGATTTCTGTAATAAGGGACGTTTTCATAAACATGCTTAACCGTCTCCACCAAACGTTCATCCTGCCAGGCCCGGATCTGTTCCCGTGAGGCACACTCGATTTCAGGCTGGAAATAATTCTCCATAATTTTCAATTCCTCTCTGTTATTCTAAGCAGACGGCCGTTGCCGCATACTTTATTAATAATAATCTTTAATATATCATACCATTTTGGCGCTTCACCGTAAACATAAATTCTTTTGTTCCTGTGTATTAAAATTTATACTTTTTGGCGAAGAAGCAGCACCTATTCCACACTCCCGGTAATAATAAAAATCGGGTTGGAGGCTTTCAGCATGGTGAGGCCGCCGATAAACTCACCCCGGCTGACGCCCACCTGGATCATGTCCACATCGGTAAAGTACTTGCGCATCAGGGTTGTGGCCAGGGATGCGTTTTCCATGGTGACAAAGTTGGCTGCCAGCCTGCCGCCTGGGTTTAAATGCTCCTTGCACCAGATAAAAACCGCCTCAAGCTGTCCGCCGGTACCGCCGATAATCACCTTATCAACTTTTTCTTTGATTTCATCAAGCACTGCCGGCGCTTTTCCAGGAATAATAGTCACATTGCCTGCACCGAATTTTTCAATGTTCTGTTTTTCAAGCTCCAGCGCCGCGTCTTTGGCTTCGACCGCATAAACCCTTCCCTCATTTGCCGCGTAAGCCGCCTCCATAGTCAGACCGCCAGTGCCGGCGCCAATGTCTACCACGACGTCTTTTTCCTGAATGCCTAATAAAGAGATTGTCAGAATACGGACCTCTCTCTTTGTCATCGGGGCCTTTCCCCGGATGTAATCTTCATCTTTATAACCAGCTACTCTACTCATCTGCAATCACCACTACGGCCATACCTTTTTCCTTAAAGCCAAGGCCTTCCTCCACTGTTAATCTTGTAATCCGTTCATCTGAATAGGAGAGATCTTCCCCAACATAGAGGAATTTTTCCCCATACCTGTTCTCCATCAACATTTTGGCAATATAGGCTGTATTATGCTCTCCGTCTGTCAGAATGCCAACCTTGTTTCCTGTTGCGACCCGATCCAGCAAATCCTGATCCCTGCCGTGCAGGCTCATCATCTCTGCGTCCTGCCAGGTCATGCCGATTTTAGCAAAGAGATACTGTAAGGAGGATATCCCTGGGACCGCTTCGATATCCTCTGATGGAATCCTCTTTTTCGTGTAGGTTAAGAGACTGTAAAAGCCGCAGTCACCCGACACAACAATGGCTGTTTTCCGATCGGCATAGCATTCCTTCACACGCTGCATCAACTCAGACAGGGGCGTTCCCCTGCCAATAATCATAACCTCTTTATCGGCAGCGTCAAAGCTTTCCAGGTGCCGTTCCCCGCATAAAATGACCTCAGCCTCGGCGATTTCCTTCTTAGCGATGGGGAGAATATAATCAGGATGTCCCGGCCCAAGGCTTATTACTTTTAATTTATACATAGTGCTTTTACCATATCCTTTGCCCCGGCGCTTTTACCCAAAAGACCATGTGCCTTTGAAAAAATAATGGTCTCAATTTCAATATTATCATAGACCTTTGCCTCGCAGCGCCTTTTTACCGCTTCGGCCAGATGATCAAAATATCCCGGTATTTTTTCCTCCAGCAGGTAGTCCGTCGCCTCATCGGTGGTGGTACTGTTCATAATTTTTTCGACACATGCCTGGCTTCCGCCAAGAAGTGCGCAGTGAGCGGCCAGAATTTCCATCCGCCCGTCAGCTACTGCGCTGTGCGTGTTGAACAGGCCGCCTGCCACCTTTACCAGTTTTCCCAAATGCCCGACAAAGAGAATCTTTTTAAAGCCCATCCGCTCGGCTTCCTCAAGCATAAAGCCGATAAAATTGCTGGTTTTCACAAGCACCTCTGTATTCAAATGGATTGACTCCACAAAATCCTTGCCGTAATTGCCCGGAACAAAGATAACCGCATCAACTTCTTTTGCTTTGAGCATGGAGAGCTCCAGCCGCATGGATTCTTTGAGCGCATCCTCGCTCATGGGCTCAACGATACCGGAGGTGCCCACTATAGACAAGCCTCCGACAATACCCAGCTTGGGGTTAAAAGTCCTTTCGGCAAGAACCTCACCGTCTGGAATGGAGACCTCTACCTCATAGCCGCCTTCTGCCCCGTATTCCTTCATAACCTTCATAATTTCGCGGGTGATCATCTCCCGCGGAACCGGATTGATGGCCGGTTCCCCCACTGGCAGGCTCAGGCCTTTCAAGGTAACCTTCCCAACGCCCCTGCCGCCTTTAAAAGTAATACCGGGCTCAGCCTTTTTGGTCACCTTCACAAAAATTTTAACGCCGTTTGTAATATCCGGATCGTCGCCGCCATCCTTGATCACTGAGCAGGAAGACCACTGATCACCAATCTCACAGTCAAACAGCTCGATGGTCAGCGGCCACCCCTTTGGTGTGTCAATGCCGATGCTCTCCAGCTTCTGACCGCTAAGCAGCATGGATACCGCGCCCTTTGCCGCCGCTGTGGCGCAGGAACCTGTTGTATAGCCGTAGCGCAGCCGCTTGCCGCCTTTTTCTATATATTTTTCCAGCATATTATCCTCGCTAAAAGAGGCCTTTGCAGCACCGTTTGTGCCCCGGGCACCCCGATTTCTGCATCGGCCTCCATTTTCTTAACTCTTTTTATAATGTGATGTCATAATCCTTTTTGATCAGCAGGGTAGAAAGATAAGGAATATCACCTTTGAGCACCTCAATATCACGGATCATGCTCTGGTTTTCCATACCGATATTAGATACCAGCACAAAAGAATTTTCCAGTCCGCGTTTTTCCAGCTCCTCTGCCAGACGTTTGTTGTCCGCGCTCACCTTCATAATAACAATGTTGCGGTGCACGTCCAGAATCTGCTGTACTTCCTCAATGGGCTGTGTCATTGCCACGATGCCCAGTGATTCCTCACCCTGGGTCAGCGGAACATTGATCTGCGCGGCCAGGTTACAGAAGGACGGCACGCCGGAAAGGGTCACCACCTCGACGCCCCGCTCCAGAAGGTATTCCATCACATAGGAATAGGTACTGAATACCATTGGGTCGCCAAGGGTTAAAAAGACAACGCTTTTTCCTTCTTCCAGAATTTTTTCAATTTCATCTGCGTTTTCCTTCCACTGCTTTTCCAGGGTTTCGCGCTCCGCGCTTAAGGAAATCATCGGAAAAGACATCTCCACAACACGTGTGTGGTCGGTGATGTGGCTTTCCACAATACGATATGCGATGCTTGGTTTTCCCATTTTTTTAGTCGGTGTGATGATCACATCTGCCGACTGCAGAATTTTGTGTGCCTTTACTGTCAGTAAATCCGGATCTCCAGGGCCAACGCCCAAACCATAAAATATACCTTTCATTCTTCCTCTTACCAATCCCGTCCTAATTTATAAAGCATGGCGTTTAAAATCGCCGCAACCACTGGGCTTCCGCCCTTTCTGCCGTTAATGCGAATGTATGGGACCCCCAGGGCGTCCAGCTCGTCGAGCGCTTCCTTGGATTCTGCCGCACCCACAAAGCCGATGGGCGCACCTACAATTAAATCCGGCTTTGCTTTTCCGGTCTTGATAAATTCGATGAGCTTGTACAGCGCGGTTGGCGCGTTGCCAATGGCAAAAATACCGACCGAATCGTCATCCAGGGCTTTTTCCATGCCTACGGTTGAGCGGGTAACCCCTCGTTCCTTGGCGGCCTTTGCAACATCCTCATCATGAACGTAGTTGACAATTTCGAGCTGATGGTCTGCCAGTGCTTTGCGGTTAACCGCAACCTTGATCATGCTGGTATCCGCATAGATTTTTTTGCCGGCCTCAAGGGCTTTCAGTCCGCTCTCAACCGCGTTGTTCTTAAATTCAATCAGGTCTGCGTACTCAAAATCAGCGGTGGTGTGAATCACACGTTTTACAATATCCGCGATCTCCGGCGGAAAGGTCTTTCCGCCGAGCTCCTCGGTAATAATTTCAAAGCTTCTCTTTTCAATTTCTTTCGGGTTGTTGATATAAGCTGTCATTTAATTTTCCTTTCGTTGTTTGCGCGGTAAATCCGCCGCTTCTCCGGCTGTGGTCTAAAAGAAAGGCCATGCTCAGTTTTCTATGGAAACCCTCAGGCCGCCGGGAATAATATTCTTCAAAAACAGCGCGTCGTAATCCTGCTTGGGAACAACGTTTAAAAATCGCTGCATAAAGGCAGTGTAGTCAAAGGCCTCCTCGCTGTAAAGCACCCCGATCACCGTGCCGCTGTGGCCGGTGATGACCCCATGACCGCCGAACGCCTCAGACAGGGCCGCCAGCGCTTCAAGATGGGGCTTGTATAAAATCTTCTGGTTTAACCGGGCGCTTTCGGTGCAGGCACGGCCAATGGCGTCGAGGTTTTTATCCTGCAGCCCCTGCTTAAAAAGGTCCAGAACCGCTTCAAACCGATCGACCTCCTCGCGCGTATAGCCATCCTGCTGACGATGAAAATTCATGGTGTTGACGGCTCCCTTGAACTCCACAATCAGAATCTGCGCTTCAAGCTGTGCCTCAAAATTTATGAGCACATCGCCGCACACATGGTTGAAAAGATTCAGCCGTTCAAACATGATATTATCGGTCGGCTCGATAAACACACAGAGCTCTGCAATGGTTTTGTCGCTGAGCCCCAGATCATAGTAGGCGCTCAGCCCCATGGCAATCCCAGCGATATCCGCAGTGCTGCTGGCCATGCCTTTTTCAATGGGAATTTCTGAGGACATCTGGATATTAATATGATGCTTTTCCTCTCTGGGGATGCTGTATTCTGAAAAGATCAGATCAAGCATCTGAACCGCCTTGGTATCGAGCATACGGGTAGCCGGCCCTTCCACCATACGGATATTGGAATAAAGATCGACGGGACAGGATACAAGGCATGGCTGTTCCTGATAAATTCCCTGGATAAATTCTCCGCAGGAGCCGGGTGATTTAACCGTTACTGTTCTCACTATCCTGTTCCTCCAACCTTTTGATTTCTTCGGCTTTATCAAGGAGTGCCAGCAAAAACTGCGGGTTGCTGTAAAAATGGATGTGCGGGTACCCGGCAAGGGTATTGCCCTTGCAGAAGCCGCAGGTCCATTTACGGTCACCCTTGGTGATCTGGTAACGCGTGGGGATCGGCTCCTTCTCATGCACCAGGCTGCGATGGAACTCATGCCCCTTAATATGTATGGGCGTATGGTTAATCACGGTATCAATATCGATATAGCCAAAGCGCTGAAGCCGCCTGGTCATTTTGGTGTCCGCCTTAAAAAAGCCCGCCGCCTGATACTTTTCTCCGTCAAGCATTTCCATACTTTCTGTCAGATACATCAGACCGCCGCATTCTGCAAAACAGGGAAGGCCGTTTTCTAAAGCCGCCCTGATGCTTTCCCTGAAAGCCTGATTCTTCTCAAGGTCTCTTCCGAACATTTCGGGAAAGCCTCCTCCGATATACAGGGCGTCCAGACCTTGCGGCAGTTCACAATCCTCAAGAGGGCTGAAGGGCACCAGCCTGACCCCCAGCTTCCTGAGGGCATTGAAATTATCCTCATAATAAAAGCTGAATGCCTTGTCCTTTGCAAACCCTATGGTCAGATCGTCATAGTGCCCTGCACAGGCGTCAAACGGATCTTCCTGAACCTGCGGTATGGCTTCTCTCCGGCTGAGCAGAAGCATCTTATCGAGGTCAATGTGTTCCTCTGCCAGCGCCGCTGCTTTTTCCACCTGCTCCCGAAGTCCCTGAAGCTCATCCACTGGAATGAGGCCCAGATGCCGGCTGTTCATAACAATATCCGGGCAGTTCGGAAAATAGCCCACGCAGGGAACTCCTGTATAGGTCTCAATCATTTCCTTTAAAAGCTGGTAGTGGGATTCCGAGGCGATCTTATTGATGATCACGCCGGCAATCCGGGTATCCGGGTCAAAATCGACATAGCCCTTTACCATGGCCGCCGCGCTTTTGGACATACCCCGGCCGTCAATAATCAAAAAGACCGGCGCGTCCACAACCTTTGACAGGTAAGCGCTGCTGCCCACATCGGTCTCCAGGCCGTGTCCGTCATAGAGCCCCATGACGCCTTCGATCACAGCGACCGAATCCACCGACAGCTTGTGGTAAAACAAAGACCGGATTGTCTCCCGATCCACCATCCAGGTATCCAGATTGGTAGATTTTTTTCCAGTGACAAAGGTGTGAAACATCGGATCAATGTAATCCGGTCCGGTTTTAAAGGGAACAACCGGACAATTCCTTTTACACAGGGCTGCCATCACCCCCATGGTTACGGTTGTTTTCCCAACATTACTGCTGACTCCTGCCAGCATAAAAGTATTCATAGCACAATCTCCCAGGTATCCCAATTTCTAACGCTGCTGAAGTATTTCCAGAAACTCGTCGTGGTCTCCGATTTCGACCACTGTTTTCTTTTCGCGTATCTTATTCAGACAGGCTTTCAGCCTGCCCTCGGTAAAATCATTATTCAGACAGTTTGCGTGCAGGTAAATCTCTGCATCCAAAGTTTCCAGACCTTCCAGATTATTGACATTGCCAAGCCCAAAGGGCACATCCGCGATCAGAACGATGTCTGCATCCTGCATCAGTTTTAAATTTTCCTGCTGCTTTTCCATGGAAATGGTGGTAAAGGGCCGCTCCCCGACAATATCGAGGTTCAGCGATTTGCAGACCAGCCAGTCATCGCTGCCCTCATTGATGACACCCGCGGTTACACGGTGTCCCATGTCGTCCAGCTCCTCAATGACCTTTGAAGCCCCGCTGCCGCCGCAGATTACATGGATATGCAGCGGATTCCGGGCCTCCTCGCCCTCCAGGACACGGATAGGCACAATCTCCGGTTTCTCAAAAACCGCGTTCTCCCGCACCAGCATTTTCATATTGTAAAGCTGTTTCAGATTCCGCTCAATGACCACATCGGCCGGCGGCCCGTCTGCCACCACCCGGCCTCCCTGAATCATGATCAGGCGCCCACAGTAGCGCGACGCCAGGTTAATATCGTGAAGGACAGCCACTACGGTCATATGGTCGTTTTTATTGAGCTGGTCGATCAGCTCCATGACCTCAATCTGATGATGCACATCCAGCGCAGAGGTGGGCTCATCCAGCAGAATAATATCCGGCTCCTGGGCAATGGCCCGGGCGATGATCACACGCTGCTTCTCACCGCCGCTCAGTTCATTGAACATGCGGCCTCTGAAGCCAAGGGTTTTGGTCATCTTCATGGCCTGCTCCACAATCCGGTAATCCTCGGCGCTCTCACGATCCTTGTAGCTCAGATAAGGATTTCGGCCCATGAGCACAATGTCCTCAGCTGTAAAATCATAATCGATGTCAAAGGACTGCGGTACCACTGCTACCATCTGAGAGCGCTCGCGCTGCTTGAGACCAGCGTTATCCCTTCCGCCCACTACGATCCGGCCGCCTGTGATGGGCAGAAGACCAGAAAGGCATTTGAGCAGTGTGGATTTACCGGTACCATTTGAGCCGATAAGGCCGACAAACTCGCCTTTATGGATATCTGCTGTAAAGCCCTTGATCACCTCTTTGCTGCCGTAACCGGTATGAACGCCTTCAAATTTCAACATAACAGAGTCTTCCATTAACGGGCGCCTCCTCTCTTCGATTTACGCAAAAGGTAAATAAAGAAAGGCCCGCCAAAGGCAGCGGTGATGATTCCTACCGGAATTTCCTGTGAGGAAACCGTCCGGGCCAGCGTATCACAGATAATGAGGAAGGTCCCACCAAATACCAGTGAAAAGGGCAGCAGAATCCGATGCTTCGGGCCGGATAAAATCCGGACAATGTGCGGCACCACTAATCCGACAAAACCGATAATCCCTGTCACAGAAACCACCGCTGCGGTGATTACTGAGGAGACTACCAGCACCTTTTTCTTCAGGTGGTCGGTATTGACCCCAAGCTGTGTGGCGGCATCCTCGCCGAGAAGCATAATATCCAGCTCCCGGACGGTTGTGAACAGGATCAGACAGCCAATGACAACGTAAGGTAAAACAGTGATTACCTGGTCCCATCCCTTACCGTTCAGACTGCCCATGGTCCAGAACATAATCTGATTCATACTCTGGACATTGAAAATCATGAGCAGGGACATAAAAGCCGTCAGCGACTGACTCACGGCAATCCCGCTCAGCAGCAGGGAAGCGACCGGCACTTTTCTCCCGACCTTTGAAATGTTGTACACTAAAAAGATCGCCAGAAAGGCACCAGCAAAAGCTAAAACAGCCGTTCCGTTTAATCCTAAAAAATCTGCTGAAAAGTGCATGACAATCCCGATGGACGCGCCCAGCGCCGCGCCGGAGGACACCCCAAGAATAAAAGGGTCTGCCATGGGGTTTTTGAAAATCCCCTGGTAGGCAGCGCCGCAGACCGCCAGCGCTCCGCCTGTCAGAAAGCCCAAAATGACTCTTGGCAGCCGGACATTCCAGATAATCGCAATATTACCGGCGGATATTCCCTCCATATTAACAGGCAGGTGCAGAACCTCGTGCAGTAAAATCCTGTTGGCTTCGCCAAAAGGAATGGAGGTAATGCCTACAATGGTGCATAAATAAATTAAGATCAGGCACCCCACAATGGATAAGGGCATCGCGTATCTTTTCAACTTTGTTTTCATCCGTCCTCTTCCTCAACCGTCTGTTTAAAACCTCCGCAGGCGGCAAATGCCTGCCTGCGGAGAAATTTTTCTACTTAAACTGATCCGGATAAACGGCTGCAGCCAGCAGCTCCAGCCCATCCACAACGCGGGGTCCCGGACGCTGGATCAGGTCGCTGTCCGGAGAGAGCATTTCATAATAGACAATGGCGTCATTCTTAACCGCATTGACCTGGTCAAAGCCCGGTACCTTCTTAATTTCATCCGGTGTGGTGAAGAAAGACACATAGACGTCCGGATTCTTTGCGATGATCTGCTCAACGCTCAGCTGCGGCCAGTCTGTGCCGGCATCGGAGGCAATGTTCTTGGCATTGATATCCTTGAGCATGTTACCCAGCAGCGAGTTGTCCCCAGCGCTGTAGTAGCCGCCGATATCAATAAAGACCGATTTCTGCGGATTGGCTGCCGCGGCCTTTTCCTTGATTTCATCGTATTTCTTAGTCATGCTGTCTGTGATTTCTTTAGCCTTGTCATTGGCATTGACCACTTTGCCGGTATTGATGATGGTGCTTTCCACCGCGTCCACAGACATGGGTGTAAAGGTGATGACCTTCGCGCCGGTGGCTTCAATCTGACTGCGGACATCGTCGCTGATCAGATCACCTGCCAGAACAACATCCGGGGCAAGGGAAATGATCTTTTCCACATTGGGATTATTGTAATCGCCAATGGCCGCTACCTGAGCGGCTTCCTCAGGATAATTGCAGTAATCGGTCCGTCCGACAACCTTGTCTCCCACACCCAGCGCAAACAGAATTTCTGTATTCGCAGGCGACAAGGACACGATCTTTGCAGGTTCCTTTTCGATTTTTACATTGTTGCCCAAATCGTCAGTAATGGAGACAGGATAAGCGGTTTCTCCGGTAACTGCGCCGGAAACTTCTCCGCCCTCCTGACCTTTCTGAGCGCAACCTGCCGCGCCAAGCAAAAGCGCCGCGCAGGCCAGAGCCATCAGCAAACTTTTCAATACTTTCTTTTTCATTGGTCCCTCCATAAAATAAATTTAAAACAGCTTAAAACAAAGAAAACCGGCCCCATGAGAGAGACCGGATTATGATAATATACAATCCTCTACTTCCCTCCGAAGTGATTATATTGCTTTGCTTCAAGTGTCCTGACTCTTGCTTCCTTCTCCATCCTCCCTTCCCGTCAGGATACGCCTGACAGTGGTCTATGAGGATCTTGTCTGCAATTACAGTAGCGGGGGCTGTAGCGGATTTCAACCGCTTTCCTCTAACAAAACAGCATCATTAAGTTATTAATTGAAGTTTAGCACAAATCCCCGAATTGTGCAATTAGAAATTATTGTTATTCAGATCCAGACTGTTCCGAACTGCGTGGCAGAAGTCAAGGGGCTCCCGCTTTTTCCATTCGTCATTCGCGATAACCTCATAGGATATAAAATCCACACCCGTACTCAGGATCTCAGACATGACCTCGCCAAAGGGAATCTTCCCCTCGCCCGGTATCCAATGCCTGTCAATACGCAGGTCATTGTCGGACAGGTGCAGTGCCTTGATGCGGTCCTTGTATGCCTCCAGAATTCTTCCCCTGCCGCAGGGCAGCATATAGTCATGGGAGCTGTCATAGCACATCCCAAAATGATCGGCATGGATGGCGTCCAGCAGCCCCTTCAGCAAAAACGGACGCGACACATTTTCAACGGCGATATTGACACTGTACTTCTCTCCGGCCTCCGCCAGCTCGGAAAAAAAGGCCAGCCCGTTTTCCCATTTATAAGGACCAAGATCCAGATCATTGGTGTGCACCACCACCGTCGGGATTTCAAAGATATGGCAGTCCCGCACAAAGCTGACAAAGGTGTCTAAAAGCGCCCGGGTTTCCGCAGGTCCTTTTTCCCAGATATCGTTATAGCCGATAAAAGGCGCGTGAATGTTGGTGATCCCAAGCCCCTTGCTCCGCACAATGTCCGGGAATTTTTCCTTCTCCAGATAATAGGGCTCACATTCGTCCTCCCAGGAAATCATCACCTCGTCAAAGCCAGCTTCTTTGATCACGTCAATACGCTCTTCAAAAGGCATGAAATAGCCAAACCACGAAAACATACTGTATTTCATCAGCTTCCCCTATTTGTCCTGAAGCCTGGGTATGCTCAGGTCAAAGGGCGGATACACGACGCCCTTTTCTGTGATGATCGCTGTGACATTCTGATGCGGGGTAACATCAAAGGCCGGGTTTTCCATGCGCACACCGTCCGGCGCAATCTGCTGCCCCTTGATATGGCTGATTTCCCGGGTATCCCTTTCTTCAATGACAATATCATCGCCGGACCACATATTAAAATCAATGGTTGAGGTTGGCGCTGCCACATAAAAGGGAATACCGTGGGCCTTTGCCAGAATGGAGACGCTGTAGGTTCCGATCTTATTGGCCACATCACCATTTCGGGCAATACGGTCTGCTCCCACCACCACACAGTCGATTTTTCCCTGTTTCATCATCCAGCCGGCCATATTGTCGGTGATCAGTGTAACAGGAATACCATCTTTGTGAAGCTCATAGGCGGTCAGGCGGGCTCCCTGCAGGAAAGGCCTTGTCTCGTCGGCATAGACGGAAATCTCCTTACCAGCCTCCCAGGCGGCGCGCACAACGCCGAGCGCTGTCCCGTAATCCGCTGTAGCGAGGGCTCCGGCGTTGCAGTGGGTCAGAATGGTGTCCTTTCGGTGGATCAGCTCCGCGCCATATGCGCCCATATCCCGGCACATCTGGATATCTTCACTGCAAATGGCATCTGCCTCGGTTTTCAGAAGTGCTGTGATCTCTGCCGGTGTTTTTTCCGCGTTGTTTTCGATCACACCTTCCATCCGGTCCACTGCCCAGAACAGGTTGACTGCAGTTGGCCGTGTTGCCCGGAGCACCTGGCAGACTGTCTCCATTTCCTTTAAAAAAGCCTCCCGCGGCAGTCCTTCAAATTCCAGGGCACCGAAATAAACGCCATATCCGGCGGTAACACCAATGGCCGGCGCGCCGCGGACAATCATATCCACAATGGCTGTTGCAATCTCACGGTAGTCAGTGTAACTGTGCGTTACCTCCTCGGTTGGCAGCAGCGTCTGATCAAGCATTTTCAAAGCGCCGTTTTCATAATAAACAGGTTTCATGGTTCTTCCTTTCTCGATATCTGAAAAAGCCTCCCTTGGTTAAGGGAGGTAACTTTTTCTATATTCGTTCAATCATCTTAAAAATCAGCTGTTTTACCCGGTCATTGTTATCTTCGAGCACACGCACTACATCCTCGGCCTGCACTGGCTTGATGTCCGGGCGGCCCTCGAGACCAGCGTCATAGTCGGTTATCAGAGCAATGTTGACAACTGGAATCCCCTTTTCCAGACACAGGTAACCCTCGGGATACTGGGTCATATTGACGACATCTGCGCCCATCATGGCAAACATGCGGCTTTCGGCACGGGTCGAGAAGCGCGGGCCGTTAACCACCACAACGGTGCCGCCGTCATGGGTTTTGATCCCCAGTTTTTCCGCTTCCTCGAGGGCAATCTGACGAAGACCAGGATCGTAAGGATCTGCCGAGCTCAGGTGCACCACATTGGGGGATTCGTTAAAGGTATCCTTGCGGCCCGAGGTCATATTAATGAACTGGTCTGTGACGACAAAATCGCCAGGTGCGATTTCCGGACGCAGCGAACCTACGCAGCAGGGTGAGATCAATGCCCGGATTCCCAGCTGGGCAAAAGCGTCGATGTTGGCCCGGTAATTAATTTCGGACGGGTTCAGGGTATGGTCCTTTCCGTGTCTTGGCATAAAAGCAACCTTTTTGTCCCCGACGGTTACCAGGCTGATGGCATCGGAGGTTTTGCCGTAGGGTGTATCCACATCAATTTTTTTAACGTCCGGGTACAGCTCATAGAGGCCGGAACCGCCAATCACGCCGATATCTGCTTTATAATATAACATTGCTTATCTCCTTGTTTCTTTATACTACTGTAAATCCCAGTGATGACTTAAAATGCTCCAGGGCCCATTTGTGGCCCTCGGCATTAAAGCTTGCCACACGGTTTTTGTGAACCGTGACCTCATAACCCAGATTATAAGCGCTGATGGCAGTGTGCAGTACACAGATGTCTGTGCACACACCGGCCAGCTCCAGCTTCTGGATATGGTTCTGCCTGAGCAGGATATCCAGCGCTGTCCCGGCAAAGGCCGAATAGCGGAACTTATCCATATAGAAAACCTGTCTGTTTTCAAGTGTCTGGTACGCCCGCAGCTTTTCAGCGGTTTTTCCATACACCGCTCTGCCCGGACTCCCCAAAAGGTTGTGGGGCGGAAACAGCGCGGTTTCGGGGTGGCTCCCGTCGTTTTCCAAATGCAGGTCATTCACCACAAAGACCATGCCGCCCGCCTCAATGGTTTCACCGATGGCGGCTGCCAGATTTTCATCAATGGCCTGGGCAGGCGCCCCGGCGGTCAGCTTACCGTCAGGCGCCACAAAATCATAGGTATAATCAATCAGAATGAGTGCTGGATTCATATGACCACTCCTTCAGCTTAATAATTTTTCTTCCAGCCGCCCTTTTTCAAGCCGTCATCCTCGTCCAGATTCGTGGCTTTAAAGCCCAGCCATTTATATTTGGAGTCATCCTCCTCATCGGCCTGCGCCGGCTCTGCGGCTGTGGTCTGCGGAGCGGGCGCAGACTCGTTAAATACCGGGGCTTCCCCAGGGATAAAGTCGTCGCCGACAACATCCTTGGCGATTTCAATGGCGGCACTAAGCACATTGGCCACACTGGAGGCGTCCAGCAGTTCAATTTCTTCCTCAACAGGCTCTGGAACTGGTGGTTCTGGCGCTGGTTCCGGCTGAGGCTCTGGTGCTGTCTGTACAGGCTCTGGTTCGGCCGTCGGTGGTTCTATAATCTCCGGCACTGTCTCTGCCGCCGGCACTCCCGCTTCTGGCTGTGTTGCCTCAGCAGCGCTTTCTTCAGGCTTTTCTTCTTCCTCAGGAATATTAAATTTGGGAATTGGACGCTTTTTTAATTCCTCTTCCGCTTCCTCAACACTCCGTTTAAAACCGAGCCATTTGTATTTGGAATCTTCTTCGTCCTCTGAAACCGCCTCTGGCTGAGCTGGCGGCTCCGGCACATTGGTTTCCGGTTCCACCGCCGGTTCGGTCTCCGCACTGGACTCAATCATTTCCTCTGAAAAAGCGACGGTTTCTTCAGGAGCTGCCGGAATCGCCTCGGGCTCTTCCTCCCGCCAGGGGCGCTCTTTGACATAGTCGCCGCTGTCTAAAGCTTCGCTTTTAAAGCCTATCCAGCTCTTTTGAGGCTTGTAGGCAGGATCTTCTGCCTTTTCCTGGTTCTGCTTTTTCATATTGTCGAGCCAGCTTTCCTGGCGCTTAACGCTTGGGCGCACCTCATTCCGTGCCTCAGGCGCTGTGTCCGAAAAACGCAGCCAGCTCTTTTGGGCATCTGGAAAATGGGCCTTGATGGCATCCATCGGGATCTTCTCATTGCTCATAAGAGCCATCACTGCGCATAGTTTTTCGGGCAGATGACCTTCCTTTGGCCAGAGCAGGAGTACGCCAATTTCATACTTGCAGATGGCGTCCACGTCAAAGCCCAGGGACTCGAGCGAGAACCGCATGAGCTCTGGATGGCGGCATTTCTGTCCTTTTGGCTTTGCGCAGCCTTCTCCAGAAATGTCGCAGACATGGCAGTTGCCCGGCATTAAGGACAGTGTTCCCGGAAATTCTGCCTCCAGGTCCAGAAGATCTTTCCAAGATTCAACCTTCATGGCCTGCATAACCTGCTTGCAGTATTCGGCCACAGGCTGAATACCAAAGATTTTCTGGCGGTCTTCCCGTGGAATTTCGTATTCCCGGGCAATCAGGTACATATACTTAAATTCCTTTAAAAACAAAGCCTCATCGAAGGCGTAGTCCGGGCAGGACCAATATTTGTTGTAGTTGGGACATGCCGCGCAGTAGCGGCGGGTTTTTCGCAGTTGATGATACTCTTCGAGCATTTTGTCCATTTCTACCGGACCGATGCTAAATTTGTGAATATAATCCATCCCATTACCTCTTTTCATCTATACAAAATTTCATCTCACTAAACACAACGTTCGGGTAAATTTTAGCAAATTTACATTTAGATTCATTGTACCTTACCTTTAAACGAACATCAACCCAACTTTTTGTCTATTACAGATAACTTTTCACAAAAAAAGTTCAATTTTCTAAGAATGGCTAAATTTTACTCTATTAGCCGTTTTCATTTTCTACATTTTTGTCCCAGCGGGACAAAAAATACAAAATGACAAAAAATTACCATATTTTTTTTGAGACGCCCATATTATAATAGCTGTAGGAAAAATTTGAAGGGAGTTTAGCGAATGGAATATTCTCATGAAGTAAATAGTATGTGCTGTGTAGCCAGCAATGCAAACCACGGCTGTGCCCCAATCCCTGAAGAAGGCAGATGGGTACAGGCAAAAGAAGTTAAAGACATTTCCGGTTTAACACACGGTGTAGGCTGGTGCGCCCCTCAGCAGGGTGCCTGTAAATTAACCTTAAATGTAAAAGACGGTATTATTCAGGAAGCCCTGATTGAAACCATCGGCTGCTCTGGTATGACCCACTCTGCCGCCATGGCATCTGAAATCCTGCCGGGTAAAACAATTCTTGAAGCCCTGAATACGGACCTTGTCTGCGACGCCATCAACACCGCTATGCGCGAGCTGTTTTTACAGATCGTTTATGGCCGTACTCAGACAGCTTTCTCTGAAGATGGTCTTCCGGTCGGTGCTGGCCTTGAAGACCTGGGTAAAGGCTTGAGAAGCCAGGTTGGTACTATGTACGGTACACTGGCCAAAGGCCCGCGTTACCTGGAAATGGCAGAAGGTTACGTCACAAAAGTCGCCTTAAACGAAAAAGACGAAATCATCGGTTACGCTTTCGTACAGCTTGGCAAAATGATGGAAAACATCAAAAAGGGCATGGACCCGAAAGAAGCCATGGACGCAGCTTCCGGCCAGTATGGACAGTTCGATGGTGCTGCTAAGTACATCGATCCGAGAAACGAATAGGAGGTTCTGAGATGCCATTATTTGAAAGTTATGAAAGAAGAATCGACAAAATCAATGAAGTCTTAAAAGCAAACGGCATTGCCTCTTTAGAAGAAGCAAAGGCCATCTGCGATGAAAAAGGCATTGACGTTGCAGGTATCGTAAAGGGTATTCAGCCAATTTGTTTTGAAAATGCCTGCTGGGCTTATACACTCGGCGCCGCACTGGCCATCAAACGCGGTGCAAAAACAGCGGCTGACGCGGCTGAAATCGTCGGAGAGGGCTTACAGGCTTTCTGTATTCCAGGCTCTGTTGCTGAACAGCGTAAGGTTGGTTTAGGCCATGGTAACCTGGGGGCGATGCTGCTGCGTGAAGAAACTGACTGCTTTGCTTTCCTGGCTGGCCACGAATCCTTCGCGGCTGCCGAAGGTGCTATCGGGATTGCCAGAAACGCCAATAAGGTTCGTAAAAAACCATTGCGCGTTATCTTAAACGGCCTGGGCAAAGACGCGGCTCTGATTATTGCCCGCATCAATGGTTTTACCTATGTAAAAACCGATTATGACTATGCGACTGGTACCCTTAACATCGTGGAAAAGACCGCTTATTCAGACGGTGAACGCGCCGCGGTTAACTGCTACGGCTCTAACGACGTTCAGGAAGGTGTTGCCATCATGCACCATGAAGGCGTGAATGTTTCCATCACTGGGAACTCCACCAACCCGACCCGTTTCCAGCATCCGGTTGCCGGCACTTATAAAAAAGAAGCCCTTGAACAGGGTAAAAAATACTTCTCTGTTGCTTCCGGCGGCGGTACAGGGCGTACACTCCACCCGGATAACATGGCAGCTGGCCCGGCTTCCTACGGTATGACCGATACCATGGGACGTATGCACTCCGACGCTCAGTTTGCCGGTTCCTCCTCCGTTCCAGCCCACGTTGAAATGATGGGTCTGATCGGCATGGGTAACAACCCAATGGTTGGCGCTACCGTATCGGTTGCAGTTGCCATCGAGGAAGCCATGAAATAATCCCAAAACAGCTAAACCACGTGTCTATGCGGGTTTCAACAATTTTAAGAATAAGTAAAAATAAGTAAAAATGACATGATAAGACACAAATAAGACACGCGCAAGACACACACTTAAGACACAAATTAAGCCGTCCTTTTTCGGGGCGGCTTTTGTAGTTTCTCAGTTTAAATATTTCAGCTCTTCAAGGACGCGCTGAGGCCCATCGGTTTCTCCGTACACCTGTGGATCGTGTATAATGACAGTCCAACTTTTTTCGGTATTATCGAAAAGTAGTTCTGTTTCTTTCCCCTGCGTTTTCACGAAATACCGCAGTCCCGGGGTTCCACACTTTACCATACCCTTCCGGATGCTTAAAATCTCCTCAATTATAAATACCTCTTTCTCGACATGAAAAGCACAAGGGATGTATTTCCCCTTAATCTTTACCAAATCGACCTTTGCATTGCCATATTTTCGCCGCATAGTATCACCTCATAAAGAACGTTTGTATTTATATTATAGAACTTTTGTTTTATTTTTGCAATAAAAAAATAAAACTCCCGATCCGAAGACCGAGAGCTCTAAAAAAGGAAAAGCTAGTTGGGGAGAATAATTTGTATTTTAAAAAGCAAGAGGTATGTGTGTTCGAGAATATTTATACCCAAAAATAAAATATTTAAATATTATACTAATATAAACTAATATTTAACTATCCCTTTCTCCTTCGACCAAAATCCTAAACTTTCCATTTCCATACCTACTTCACCCAATATTGCGTTTGATATAATCGCAAATTTATTGCTCGGTGATTCGACAACATCTTCTTTACCTCTTATTATATATTTAATGTTAACGCAGACAACATATACTCCTGGATTTGCCACTTTGAAGTTAATATGCATAAATTCAGCTCCATTTGGATCTATTCTAACCTCTTTCGTGCTTCTATAGATTTTCCCTTTATTTTCTTCGCATAAAATTCCTATATATGTCTTTTTATCAGCCAGTACATCTTCTTCCACACTATAATATACTGGATCAATATACCCTCCTTGGCACTTGCTTCTTAATGTACTAATAGATTCAATATCTTCGTATGATTTGACGCTAAAAGCGACCTCTTTTATCAACATTGCAGATGATTCTCTATTAAATATATTAAATGAAAGTTTATTGATTGTTCCTCCAGCAGAATTAAACCCATAACGAACGTCTCTTTCGCCGTTGACACTGCATAAGGAAGATGTATTTAAAAGTATTCTATCAATGACCGGCTTCTTTAGTGGCAATATTCTATAAGCTTGGCTGTCTACGAAAATATCCACCGTTTTTTCTCCCACCCATGTTAAAAGCGGCAGTAAAACTGGAGGTAAAAGTGCAAACTCAAGTTTTTGTATTGCAAATATACATGATAAACCTAGTGAGAATAATAAAATGAACATTTTGATTAATGCGCTTTTCGAATTGTCCATCAATAACCCCTTGTTTTATTAATAAAGCTATTATACCAAAAAACAAAAAAAGAGGCCAGCCTAAAAGACTGACCTTCTAATACTAATTAATTCTGATTGTATCCCCAGCATAAATCAAATCCGGGTTTTCAATCCCATTCAACGCAGCTAGATGTGCAACACTCGTACCAAACCTTCCAGCAATATCCGACAAAGTATCACCACTCTGGATCGTGTACGTCTGCCCGCTGCCAAATGCCACCCCATCAATTACGATCACATCGCCGGGATAGATCAGGTCTGGATCAGCGATACCGTTGATGGCTGCCAGATGCTGGTAGGTGGTTCCATATCGGTCCGCAATAGCAGACAGGGTATCTCCACTCTGTACAATATAGGTGCCCGTATTCTGAGCGTTCTCCTGTGCTTCTGGTGTCGGTGTAGGCTGTGGTTGTGGCGTTACACCCGTTCCACCACCCGCGTAGGCATCCCAAGCGGCGTGATCGCCGTAGAACACGTTCAAGTCTAACCGGTCACCCCACCCCGGCAGGTAACCGCCAGAAGTATATTGGAGCATCGCCGCACCAGCCCAATCACTGATCGGGTACATCGGCGCGTCCGGCCAGTAGCCATCACAGCTGTCTTTGCTGTAGTAAGCCACCCATAAGCCATAATCCCCAGCGACAACCGCGCTCCAATCCCACTCGTTGACCACAGAGCCAGACATGTAAATCATGGGCTTAATACCTGTTCTGGCCTGTACTCTGTCTAGAAACGCCTTGGCATAGCCGGGGCCGCAGTTGACGGCATCGGTTTCCCAGTCCAAAACCAGAATCGCTTCACCGATGTAGCCCTGGATATTATCAATAAAGAAATCCGCTTCGGCTACCCCGGAGCTGTTCCCGTCCGAGAAGTGGTACACGCCCAGCTTCTTTCCGGCCGCTTTGGCCTGCTGGTACGCCCGGTCACAGTCATCGTTGATGTAGTCAAGCCCCTGGGTTGCCTTAACGATCACAAAATCGGATGGCACCGATGCGGCGTCAATGCCTCTTTGCCATGCACTGATATCAATTCCGTTTAACATTATTCCTTACCTCCATTTTTATCTTCTGTTTCAGACTTCTTTTTTAAAATCTCAATGGCCTTTGTGATGGCTTCTGGAATCGGAACACCCATCAAGCCCATATTTTCCACAATGCTCAACATTTCATTCACGCAGTACGCGATTACCACCGCGTCCCGGACGAAGTTTGTGCCGATCATAATGTCTAACCGACACGCCACCAGGACCACTAAAAGGACCATTCCTTTTCTCAGCAGCCCCATAAAGGCCGCGTTTGATCCCAATGCGCCGCTGTCTGTTTTCGTGCTGTTCTTAAACACTCCGGCCACAATTAAGCCGGTAATGTAGTCCACACCCATAAAAATAAGCAATGTTATCAGCGCGGCGTCCCAACCACCAAAAAAGCCGGCAATGACACCGCCGACTGCTCCAATGCCCACAACGACCGGGCCTTTTGCTGTTATCATGTTTTCCATTGTTTTCCTCTACTTTCTGTTATGCTATCTTCACTATCTGTATATATGCTTCATAGGGATTGCCACTTTCTATATTACTTACCTGAACACTTGGTTCCAATTTAAAGCTTCCGCCTGTATCAAAAGTTGCCATACCAAAGACAAAGCTTTCAAACCTTCCACTTGCGTCTGAAACGGCAATGTATTGATCCAGCATTGGTTGAGCTGTTGAACCTGTTATTCCTAATGTTAGTTTTTGTAAAAAACCATGATTGATAAACGAGCTGTTTAGCGTTGTTGTAAAATCTTATTTTAACAATATATGTCCCTGGCAAATTCACTTTTATTAAATATCTTGGCCGATTCGGCGCTGTAAGCGTAATTTCACTAAGTTTTTCGATTCCCTCCAGTTCGGTTACCGTCGAATTTTCAGTGTGCCAGTACGCACCTTTTCCAATATTCGGGTCTGCGCTCCCCCCTCCAGAACCCGCTTGCCCCTGTGGAATCCCAAAATTTAGAACAGCGGCGTTTTCGGTGCCGCTGTTGTTGACCGTTGCGGGCTGTCCTGGTTGAAGGGTGGTGACGGTTCCGACTTTAACCGTCGCTGCTTTTCCATCGGTCCCGACCACGTAGGGTAAACTGTTCCAACGGGTCACACCGTCGCCCCGCTTGGCTTTTCCGGTATCACCTTCAAACTGCAATTGCCGATTTTTTAAAACCGGGTTTTGTGCGGCCAGCTGTGCCGCTGTCAGATCGGGCAGAATAATCCGCCCGCTTGTACTTTTTGCTGCCATTTTTACCTCCTGTCACCGGAGGCATGGCCGCCCCCGGATTTATGCTAATTTTGTAATTCGTATTCTTTCATTTATAAAGTCACAGGGATTTATACTTCTTTCAAATTCCAGCGTATCCCCGCTGTTTATTCTTACGATTTCACTCCCCGACAACGTGCAATATTTCATATTTTGTGAACTATCGTGTGGCGCAAAAAAGGAATTATAACTAATTCTGCTCCATTCGTCCGATTTTGTGAGATATGTTACTTTATATTCTCCATATTCCACTTGACTTGAGTATTCAACGCGCAGTTCATAGGAAACAAGGAAAACACCTGTAATATTCGCCTTTATTGAAAGGTAATCCCGCATACTTTGGTTTATGGAAAAACTACCCTCCGGCAGCGTATTAACCAGTAAAGAAAAATCTCCATAAAGATCACCCTCTTTATCGGTGATCACCTGATAATTTTCGTTGAAAACCCAGTCTACACCTCTTCCAATATTTTTGTCTTGTGGTGGAATCAACGGTGTCCAATACTCCGGCATTGTCGGGTTGATCACATCACTTCCACCTTGCAATGGTCCGGGTGGCAAGGTGTGCTGTTTTATGCAGACATAAGGCGCACTATCATAAAGCACGACTGTATAAGGCTTATAAACAATGGCGTTTTGAGCTGTTGCGCCGACCCATTGCCCTTGCCATCGCAGCATTGTTTCTGGCAAAACAGGCTTTAAATCAACCCAGTGTGTCGCCCCGTCACCAATTTTGGCCACGCCATCTTTGGTTATAAAAAGCTGCCCATCTTTTAAAATGGGATTGCTTGTCTCTAATTCAGCGGCGGTGGTTTCTGGCAGAATCAGCCGTCCTTGCGTTGCTTTATCTGCCATCTTCGCCACCAGCCTTTCTAAATACTAGGGAAAAGCCCCCCCCGATTGCTTTTAAAGCAACTATCTTTTATGTAAACTTTTTGCATTTTTATTGTCCTCCATCTTATTTTATAAAACTAATTGTATTTCAATCTCGTCATCGGTGCGCAGCAGTTTATTGCTGTCGGTTAGATCGGTACTGGCTCCTGGTACACCGCTGGCACCTTTAATATTTCCAATTTTTACCCAGCTCCCAGATGCTTTGCTGTAAATGTCATAGCTGGCGGTATTTAAATAAAAATCGCCTTTTTTCCCCTGGGTGGTGGGTGCTGCTTCTCCAAAAAGAATGGAAGCGCCGTCGGCGCCTTTGGCTCCGGGTGCTCCGTCCTTCCCATTGGTGCCATTCTCTGGGACGGCTTTTTTATCGGTCTTTGTCCCATTTATCTCCCAGTAACCATCGGCGGATATGGAAATTTCGGGTGAAACACCATCAACGCCGTTGCGTCCGTCTTTCCCGTCTGTTCCGGGCGGCCCGGTCGGTCCCTGGGCCTTTTGTCCGGTATCCTCCCCGTCGATATAGAAATTTCCGTTTACTCCGATTGTAAGAATGCTGGTGTCGCCTTTGGCTCCCCGGCTGGGCTTTCCGGTATCCACGCCATTCACAAACCAGTTTTCATTGGCACCAATGGTGATGGTTGGCGTTGGTCCTTCTGGACCGATTACGTTGTAGCCTTCCGGCGGTGTTGGGTCATTATCCACAATAAAATTCAAAATCCCATTGGTGATCACGGGTTTCCAGGTCTTAACTTTGGCCGCTTCGGTGGTGGCGGTATTTGCTGCGGTCTCGGCTCGTTCGGCGCTGGTTTCGGCGGCGGTTTTACTTTTGTCCGCTGCGGCTGCACTGGCTGCCGCGTCGCTGGCTTTTTCTTCGGCGCTTCTGGCACTGGCTTCGGCGGCATCCTGTCCCTCTTTTGCCGCTTTCGCACTGTTCGTTGCTTCGGTCGCTTTTGCGGTTGCGGTTTCGGCGCTTCTTTGGGCTGCTGCGTCGGCTGACTCAGCGGCATTTTTAAATTGCTCAACCAGTTTTTTATCGCTTTCGACTTCTTTTTTTGCCTTGACTGCCGCGTTTTCAGCAGCTTCAGCAGCCTCGCGCGCCGTTTCGGCACCCATCTCAGAAGCTTCTGCTTTTTTAGCGGCGGTTTCAGCTCCCGTTTGGGCTATTACCGCGTCATTTTTAGCTTTCGTTGCCTGCGATTCAGCGATTTCAGCCGCAGCTTGTGCGGCTTCGGCTGCTTTTTGAGCCTTTTCTGCGTCCTCCACTTCCTGCCAAATATCTTCCTTCGACGCGAGCTCTTTCACATCTCCCGCAGCGAACGCCGCATATACTTTTCTTGTACCGTCTATGGTGACCGCCAGCTCACCGGGCTTCATCTTTTCTGGCCGAAAATCCGCACCGGCGCCACGGCGCATCTGTATTGCCATTTAGCTTCCCTCCTTTGCCGGGCTTGCTTGTGTTTTGCTCTGAGCAGTTTGAGCGGATTGTGCTTTGAACGCTTCCAGCAACTCTTCTTTTGTCCCGGTTTTTGTTTCGGTTAACGGTTTAGCCAATTCAAGCACGGCACTAGCGTAAAGCCTGTTTTTGGCGTCTTTGATATTTTGAGACAGTCGAGCCACAACCCCCTCAATGTCCGTGATATCCAGTCCGTATTGGCTGCTCATCTCGGTCAGGCGGCTGTCCATTTCGTGGTAAACAGCATCCATATTAGCCATTTTCGTGATATTAATGCCTTCCAAAGTAAATCACTCCCTCCTGTTTCTTTGGTTTTTCTCCAAACCACCCCTCATCTGGTGTGGCCACGATCGTCTCGTTTCCTTGGCTTTCCTCAAAAACGATGCGCCAGCCGTCTCTCAAAAACCGATCCGACTGTTTCTCTGGATCGGACAAATACATTTGCACATTATCTTTTACTGCCTTGTACATTTTTCTCCTCCCACTGGCTTATAGCGCTGAACAAAGCAGACCGTTTATAAAATAATATGTTGATTTTTCCCAGCGAAGCGCTCCCTGTAACTCCACAATATTTGTGATGACAGACATCGATCCACTGCCGCACATATTGCTTACACCGGACTGCCCGGCCATCGTCGCTAACCGCTCTGCTTTTATGTCAAGAAGCTCTGTTTTTATCTGGAATCCCCTGTAATTGGTGCCTTGATAGGTGATGGATGCCGCACAATCAATCAGTCCACGCTGCTTTCCGGCAAAATAGCCGTAGATTGTGCCGCCTTCAATCATAATCTGTCCCATCGTGCTGTAGCCAGAAACCAATTTTCCAAGAAATTCGCAGCCTTCTTTGAATTTTCCTTTTGACGCGATGAGCCCATCCTTGTCAAGTGTGGCAACGACAGCTCCCGAGTCGTTATAAACCCAGATTTGACCCGCTTCGTTATTTTTATTTCCCGCTTGAAGCGTGCCTCCTTGGATCAAATCCGCGCTTAACATCCCAGTTTTAATATATGATGCATTGAAATATAAGTTGCCACTACTATCGGAGTACAGACCTTGCCATTCACCGTTATTGGTCAATTTATTAAAAACCTCTTCTTGGGTCAAAGCCGTCGCATCCTTAATCATCGAAACGATCGTTCTGGCGTAAAGTCCTTGCCTGGGGAAACCCCCTTGCCAAAATGAGGGTGCCGCCGTTACGCGGATGCCTGTCCACGTTTGGTCCTCTAATGTGTAGGTTTTCGTATATCCAGTGACTTCCTGGTCATAGTCAACGACCTCCCATGCGATGCCGTCCGTTGTTTTCTCCAATAACCATGCGGCAGCCTGAACCGTTTCATCCAAATTGGTGCGTTTTGCACAACGAAAAGTGACACTTCCGGGTGTTAGCCCTTCGTCGGTAACCGTGACGGTCTGGGCGCTTGGGGTTACAACATACACGACGCCGTCGGCGCCCGCCTTATTTTTTGAAACCTGAAAAACACCGGTTGCTTTTCGGTTTTGATAGGTTACCGTAAAGGTCACTTTTCCGGTTTCACCTGTTAAATTTGTCACTTTATATCTGTGGGCCGATGCGTCCCAAGTGCCCGTCACTGACGAATCGGCTAAAACCGAATACGCCGCTGCGTCGCTCACATCCTGGGAACCAAACATCGCCTTCACCGTTGTTTCACACTCCGTATAGTCGCCAGTTCCATCTGCTTTTGTCGGAATCCCAAAATAGTCATTCATTTGCAGGTAAAAGCTGGTGGCAATCTCTATTTGTTCAGGCATTGCCACCGGATTGCTTCCGATTGACAAGCGCTCGGCATTGATGCGCACAGCCCCGGTTTCCATGGACGCATAAAACATTTCTCGTCCCTGTTTATCCTTGACCACCAGCTCGCCTGCATTAATCCAGTCGGCATTGATCCCCACCGCAGCGAGCACATTAACCACCGCATTCGCGTTTTTATCAATGCCTGCTGAGTAGGTCTTGCCACCGTCTTGGGAGATAAAAAAACCATCGGCAGTGATTTTATAAACCACCATACTCTCAGCCAGTTTGGGTTTATCATGCATATAGGTTATCCGGCTGCCGTCCTCTAAGGTTTCAACCGTTTGATAATAGCCCATGGCGTTCATGGCCAGTTGATTCATCTGCGTGACGTATTGGTCGTATGCCGAAAGTTTCGCTTCCGTGTTACGGTCGGCCTCAACAAGGGCCTTCGTGATTTCGGAATAGCGCTTTGAGGTGTTGCGGCTGGGCGTTTCTGCGTCGGTTGAGATGCGCTCGTAACTGCCGATCGTATAGGTCAGATTGGTAATATAGCACGAATACGCATTTCCTTTACGGTCTGTCACATACGCAGCATCTCCGGCTTCAATGGATGGATCACCCAGACAAGAGGCGGACATCTTACGAAAGCGCATGCCGACCATTTTCTTGCCCAAATGCGCCGCGACGGTTTCCGCCTGACCATAGCAAATCAAGGGGTTGCCTGTAATCTCCAGAACATAGCCCACACGCCCATAAAGGACCGTTTCCCCTTTTAATGTTTCGGTGCCACGCTTTACCTCATCTGAAGCCGTTACCCGGATTCCGGTAATCACAACATCGTCGGTGGCAACCTTCAGTCCCGACAACGCATAGATATGATGGCAGTTCGTCCAGGCGCTTTGATCAAATTCCCCACCATCAACCGCACTGCCGCTGGCATAATCTGCAAAGTTTCCGCCGTCTGCACAGTCACCGCTTTGATAGTCCGGGGCACCGTTATCAAAACAACCACCGTCCAAACCATTGCTTTCAAAAACTGTCTGGTCATACCACTTCAGTTCCAGTTGCCCATCCGTGTTACACCGGGCATAGCACCCCGCAATCTGCGCACAGTGGGATAAAATTTCCCGCCACGTTACCTGCTCGTTACTTTTAAAGGGGTTTTTCTGGATAACATAGGTGTCAAAATCAAAGGTATTGGTCCCAAGAATCACGCCACATTGGTTACAAGCGTGCCGCACAATCGACTGCATCGTTGCAGGAAAGGTCAGGCTCCCATCATAGTTACGGTCAAATTTCTCCATGTTATCAAGGGCTTCAATGGATAAAATACTGGCGCTGGCTTGCGGGTCGTCTGCGTTATAGACGCCCTTCTTAAGCCATTCCATTGTATTTCCAAGGGACTTTCCAACCCACACAGTAATCACAGCATCAGTAAAATCAACATTTGAAAAGGTATCCTTGATGTTGTTTAGGGATAGCGTTAACTTCCCGATGACCGCTGCACCAACATCAAAAGTGCTGGTACTGCTCGTGCCATCATCAATCTTGACACCTTCCTGAAAAATATCGGTTTGATCGACTTGAAGGGTTTCACCGTTTTTTAAAAGGATCGTCGCTTTGGCCACACAATGGCTGTTTTCAAGCAGCGCGTCTTTAAAGGCATTACTTGTATGAATCATCGCTTATCACCTCTCGATAATGTCAAACGCCACTTGTGTATAGCGTTTGTACTGGGTTGCCCAGTTGCGCATGGGTGCGGAGCGGTCGCCGGCGTAAAATTCCCGGCGTTCACGCTGGCCACTCAAAGCGTCCGGATAGGTCACATAAAAATATTCTGCGTTAAAAGCCTGGAGGATCGCTGCGGTTTCTTCGGGTGTTGGATTATTCCAGGCGAGTTTAATTTTTCTTTTTTGAGCGATCCGGTTTTTGTGCATGAGGGTATCCTCCGTGCGCCCGGCATCAGAACTTGAAACATCCTGTAATCCCCATTCAAAAACAGCGGGGTCCTTGACTGGGACCCCATTCACTTCAATCATTGCCATTGCCTTCCTCCTAAATCTTAACCGTAGCGGAATAACGACGGTCTGCTTTTTCTTCCCCGCGACGCACTGTTCGATAAAGCGTCTCTGTATCCGCGATAATCGTGAGTTCAATGACAGGCTGCAGGTCGTTTTGCCCACTTCCTGTAAAAAACATGGCAGCCTCAACCACTGCTTCCTTAACGCCTTCTTTGATCCCTTCGACGATCTGGCTGTTATTCGCAACCACATTTCGGTTCCCCATTCGTCCCACCAGCTCCGGACCATTTTCACGGGCAATAAACATTTCTCCCATACCTGGGAATCCGCCTTTGGCATACCATCCTACGTGAAAATCCGGAATCGGAATGGACAGGTTCCCGAGTTTTACGTCACGCCAGTTCCAGTCAATGCGTGGCGTTGGAATGTGGAATGAAGAGAATCCATCCGCAAAAGAGCGAATGGCGCTTCTGCCAATATCCCATAAATTACCAATACCACTGGTAATCAAATCCGATACGCCTGACACGGCCCACCGTATCTCATCTTTATGATTTTCATATCCGGTCTTTATGGCGGTGACAATGTCAATCCCTTTTTCCTGGCAGGTATTCACAATATCGCCAATCGCGTTAAAGACTTCATTTTTGGCGTTCCGTAAACCCGATAAAAAGCGGCTTTCTTTGACGCTCTCGTAGCCGTTTTTCAAACCTTCAACAACGTCTTTACCTTTTTCAAACACCCACTCTTTTGCGTTCCCCAACACCTCCCGAACTTTGTTCGGCAGGCCAGCAAACCATGCGAGCACGGAGCCAATGCTGTCGAGGATTCCCTGAAAAAAGCCGGCAATAAGATTCCCGCCGATTTCCATCATTACGGTGGAAGGGCTGTGAATGCCAAAGGCGCTCATAATACCTGAAAGAAAAGGCCACGCTATATTGTCCCATATCCAAATAAGGATATTGCCAATTGCGTCCGTAATGCCTCTTAAAAAACCTAATCCGACACTACCACCGCATTCTGCAATTTTTTCTTCAAAGTAAGGACCAATCCCAGAAAAAGCATCACCGATCAGTCCGAATAGAAAGGCTGCTAATCCGCCTAATAATGAGCCTAACAACTCAAACAGTCCTCTCACAATTCCAGCCCAGTCAATGTTCATCAGAAAAGTTCGTACCGATTCACCAAGCTGCCACCAGTCAATCCGCTGGACAGCTGTAATTAACATCTCCAAAAGCCCTTTTGCGCCATTGGAAAGTGTTTGCCCAACATAAGCCCAGTCGACGGTTGATGCGATGCCGTTGATTCCGTCGGCGATCGCTTGTCCCAATGAAGCCCAATGAAAATTCTCGACAAACGTCCCCAAAAACATAAAGGCCGTGTTAAAGCCTTCTGCCAGGGTTGCCCCAACTAAACGCCAGTCGGTCGCTTCGATAAAGCCGTTCAAGAAGGTGGCGATGCTTTTGGCAATGCGCGCGGTCGTCTCTTTGATCTGGTTCCATGGAATGCTGGCGAGCGCTGCATTCAGCTTATTGCCAACAATGGCGCCGATTTCGGTAAAGTCCGCGGCGGCCCAGGCATCTTTAATCTTTTGCGCAAAATCCTGAATTTGCTGCGGGATTGAAACTTCTTCAAACATATCGCCTGGCGAAATCCCGCCGATGTCACTGGAACCCGGGGTGTCCGCGCTGCTGGCAGCGTCGCTGTGGTCATCCAGCTTATTAATCTCATCAAAACCTAAAAGGGTCCGTTGCAGCTTCCGATTTGCCGCATCGGCTTTATCGGCACTGCTGGTCTGTTTATCTAAACTCGCAGCGTAATCCTGTTGGACTTTTTTCGCCCGGATGAACGTGCTTTGACCCGTTAAGCGTGCAATCAGCATCCCGGCAGCCGTGACCGCCTGGGAAATTTTCTGAATCAGGACATTTAAGATGGGGGCTACCACATTTAAGATCGGTGCAAAGGCTGTTGCCAGACTGTTTTTGAGCTGCGTCAGGCTGGACATCAGCATAGAGAGGCTGGCGTTCGTCGCGCTGCTGTACTGTGCCAGGTTCTGCATCCCCTGTTTGGCCCCCTCAAGGGCACCGCGGATCAGGAAGCTGGCAAGCATAAACTTTGCGGTCATGCCGAGTGTTCCGAGGATGCCGCCTAAACGATGGCCGCTACTCCCCATCCCGTTCATGGCACTTGTCAGGCGCCGGACGCCTGGAATGCCTGTGATAAACCGCTGAATGAGCGCGGCAAAGGCTCCGCCAGCCCGCTTAATTGATGGCGTCACCCGGTCAAAAGCGGCTTTCATGCCGCCTATTTTTGCAACAATATTGGAAGCTGCGTTGCGAAGTCCGGCAAACTGGAGGCCCTCGCCACTCGCTTTCAAGCGCTGCATAGACCGTGTTGCGCTGTTGATCCGCTGCTCGGTCCGGCTGATCTCAGATTGAAGGTTATTCCAGGCATTACTGCCAACGTCCTTCCCAGAAGCCTGCATCCGCTTCATTTCTGTATTATACTGGCTTAGCTTTTCTCTGGCCTCCTGAATCCGGCTGCTGAGGTTCTGCATCTCCTTAGTCGTGTTAAACGCGCCACCCTCCTTTTGAAGGGCTTCCATCCGCGCCTGAAGGTGCCGGATCGCCTGCTCGGCTTCCCTTACTTCTTCCTGAAAGCTTTTCGGCACTGCACTGTCGGGCAATCCCATGGATTTCCAGTTGCTCTGGGTATCCTCCAGGCCACTCAGACGGCTTTTAGCGGCTTCCATCTGCTTCGCAAGGCTTGCGTATCCTTCTGTTGGCTTAGCGCCTTTCCCTGAGGCTTCCAGGACCTTTTGACGGGCCTGAAGCGCAGCCAGTGTCTTCTCCGCTTTTTCGGCCGCAGCGCTCAGCTTCTGATATTTCTCAGACAGCTGTCGGTCTGCGCCTTCTGCCTTTAAATCACGCTGCTTCTGGTTCAGGCGTTCCAGCGCCTTTTCTGCCCGGTCGACGTCGGCCTGAAGGGCCTTGTATTCATCGGTGTAGGTTTTGATACCTGAGTCTACTTGAAAGTCCTTGATTTTATCGCCGATGCTGGCTTTAATCTGCTTCAGCACGTTTTGTACCTGCTTCAGCTTACCAAGAGACGGATCGCTTGTGATGCCCTTTAACGGGCTCTTGACCGCTTCTGTCGCCTGATTGATGGCTTTCGTGGTCTTCTCTGTTTCAGAGAGCGCCTCTTTAAGCGCTTTTTTATACTGGGCTGTGCTGCCCTCAATGACCACCTGCAGCTTTTCAAGCACTTCACTCATTCGGGTTCACCTCCTTTCTGCTTTTTTCTTCGACGGTTAAATTCCCGGACATAGTCCAGGCGCCGCGCTTTGTAATCTTCCATCGCATCTGCGGCCATTCGGGTCTCATACTGCGTTTTTTCGTCGGCGTACAGCTCAGGGTAATACTCCCATACTTTCGGAATCTCACCCTTTCCGTCCATGGCCATGGCCAGATAGCGGGCGTTGACCTCTGCCATAATGAAATCCTGGTTGATCCGCTGTTTGGCCTGCTGCCGTTCAATACGGCGATGGCTTTCCATCAAATCACAGATTTCCATGGGCGAGGCGTTCCAGAAATCAGCCGGTGAAATCCCGCAGTCCAGGGCCAGTGTGTACAATTTTGACAGCTGGTCAGACAGGGTCCTTACAGCAGCTCGTCCACATCTTTCAGGTTTTCCATCATGGACGCTGCCTGTTTTTCGGTAAAAAAACCGGAAACCGCCAGAGTCGGCATGAGTACCTCGGTAAAGAGTTCCATCTGATTGCCGCCCTCCTCCAGCCATCGATCATACAGCTTTTGGACATCCTGATAAGCAATCCCGTGTTCCCAGGGCGCAATGGCTGCCTGGATAATGGTCAACATGATGGAAAGTGGCGGGATACCGCCATCTGAAACCAGGGTCAGCATGTTGGTGCGGTATTTGCTTTCCAGCCTCCCGATCATGGCCGTGGTCAGCTTCAGCTTGTAGTCTTTGCCGCTTACCCGCCAATAATGAAAGGGCTTCCGCTTTGGCTTTTCCGGTTCCTGTTTAACTTCCTCAAAACCAGTATTTGATGCTTCAATGTTCATTTCGTTATCTAATCCGTATAAATCACTCATTGCTTACTCCTTTATTAACTTCCTGCCCCGCTTGTGGGGTCGGTAAATTTCAAATCGCTCTGCACCATCATGGTTAACTCAAATTCGATGACGCCGTTCACGCCGCCGCCTGTGCGTTTCACCGACACCTGGGCATCGTAGGCAGTGGCCGTGCCATCTTTCAGGGTTTCCTGAAAGCTCAGCACCTCCCCAGCGGCCTGCGCCTCACGCATGACTCGGTAAGGCGAATCGGCTTTTGTGTTATCATATTTGAATTTATAGGTCATTTCCGGAAGGTCGCCAATGCCCTGTTCATACATCTTATTGGCGTCTGTCAGACAGGTATTTTCGACCTTTTCGGGTTCAACGCCCATTTCCGGGATTTCTTTCAAGCCGGGCAGGTCGGTATAGGTAGCGCCGCCCTTTTTCTTGAAGCCTAGTTTTGCTCCGTTTGCTAACATGTTTTCACACTCCTTTTCATTTAATTCGGCCAGTAAACATCGTCACTCTCCATGTCGATGATGGCCTCATAGCGCATGACTTTATGCTTTAGCCCCGATGGGTCCGGGGTATCCTGGCACAAGGTCCGAACCAGTCCGAGGGCCGCCAGCGCCTTATCCACTTTGATGGCCTCCGGAGAGGTGGACCGGTTGTGCCAGATATCGACTTTATAGCGCACATACGCCTTATCTTCTTTGTCGGTTTTTTCATAAACCTTGTTGTCTTCCTCAATGTACTGGATCACTGGGAAGGCCGCCCAGTCCTTTGGGTACTGATCGGACACATTGTCAAAAGCGGCATCCAGGGCCGCATAAACCTGATCTTTTACATTTTTCATAACTGCTCCTTTGCAGATCGCGCGATGATCTTCAAAATGGCGTCTTCATTGTTCTTCAGCGCCGGGTACATAAAAGGCTGGGCCGCCTGGCCGTAGCACTTATAAAAGCGCCCGTTTTCCGTGTCGATATGGAAAAAGTGATAACGCTCAGCAACATCCCGCCCGATCTGGCTTTCGTGAATCCACCAGCCGGTTTGACTGTAGGACACCGCGACATCCGGGGAGATGCCGTCATGATCGGCCTGGCCTTTGGGGCCGGTGCCAAACTCGACATAGGGCGCATACCGTTTGTTGGTGTAGCAGGTTCCCCGAATCAAGTCCTCCCGTTTTTCCACTTCTGTGAAGATGCTTTCACGCAGTTCGCCGTCGTACACCGGGCAATTGGCCTTTGCGTCCTCCTGGACAAAGGAAATCCCTTTTTCAATGCCTTGCCGCAGCTCCATTTCAGACAGTGCCCTCAGCTTCTTTTCAAGCTCTAATGCGCCCAGAATCATATCTTTTCCGCCTCCAACCACAAAATTTTGTAGGGCTTCGCGGCGATAATTTTGTAATCTGGCGGGCGGTCTGGGCCAACATACAGGCAAAGGCCGTCCCCTTCCACAATATCCGGTCCGTCCTCAAAAACATAGTGCACCACATCTTTTGAATCCGTCGTGATGGTATAAGGGCCTTCAAGCCGCAGGTTTCGGATATTCGACAGACGCTCACCGTACAGCTCTGCCTGCAGCTTGCCGCCGCCCGGCCAGAGCTCCGCCTTAAAAGAAGTCGCATCACCATAATCGGTGTAGGTGTTGCCCTCGCTATCCTTTTGCAGGCTTTTACTCCGATGACTGTACGCTTTCAGACGGCTGCGTTTTATTCTCATAGGTTCTCCCTCCTACACGAACCAGGCGGTAACGATTTAACACATCGTAAATGTGTTTTGGCGCGCCATCAAAGTTATAACTTTCCCCGCCTTCACTTCTACTATTTTCACCCTCTGTACCTATGCGGTTAAGAGCAATCACTGCTAAATCCCGCACCGGTTTCTCAAGGGGCGGAATAAGCTTGGTTCGGTTGGTATATCCGAGCACAAAGCTTTCCGCATCCTCCAGTAAAAAAGAGAGTAACGCGGCGTCACTCTCCCCAGTCAGCAGTTTAATCTTTTCAGCCTCTGTCACTTAAACCACGTCCTTCAAAACCGCCAGAAGCTCCTCTTTTGTAAGACTAGAGTAACCTTCAATTTCTTTTTCTTTGGCAATGGCTTTTAATTCCGCCACTGTTTTTGTGTTGATGTCTGCGGCCGCCTGAACGATCTCTGCGGCATCCCCGCCAATCGGCCGGAATCCCAAGGCTTTCAGTTTTTCAATCTGGGCTTCTGTAACGGCGACACGCTCAACGTTCTTTCGAATCAGTCTCATGGTTTATCCCTCCATCAGGCTGACGGCTTGGCGTCTTTAATGCTCAGGTAGATGGAGTCCAGCTTATTATCCAGTACCCAGATATCGTGAAAACGGCGGTAATCCATCTGCCAGGCGTTGAGCCTCTGGTTAATGGTTGGGTCGAAGATGCGCATGATATCCTGTTTGGTGATGGCGATCGGAGTCGCTGTTGGCAGGACCACAAAGTTCAGATCCAGCGCTTTCGTTCCTTTCGCGTAGCCGCCCGCTTCCTGTCCGGAGGTGGTGCCGTCATTGATGCTGATTGCAGAGTACATCCGGTTGGCTGGCGTCGCGATAATCGGTACGCCGTCAATGGAGGGCACCTGGGTATTAATACCGCCCTTGGAAAAGGTGACGGCCATAATCTTTCCGGCCAGCTCAATCTCCAGTTCCAGGATGAAACCCGGTGTCGCATGAATCACCAACGGGCCATTATAACCGGCTTCACGGACGGCTTTAATGCCCTCTTTTACCTTTCTCAGTGCGGAGGTGTTCGCTGCGCCGGGAGTGTAGCCATAGTCAATCATCCCTGCTTTGTTGGCGGTAATGGTTTCAGATGCGATTTTGGAAATACGGTAGGCGTCAATTTCCGGAACCACGTGCATTCGCTGAAACTCACCCATAACAGATGCTGCCGTGGTGACAAAATTGTTTTCGTTGATATCCATGGGGTCCAGTTGGAACTTGCGGCCGCGATCCTGGGTCATGGTCCTGGTTTCGTAGGTGAGGGTTACCCCGCCCTGCACATAACCGTTATCCCGGTCATAGTCCCCCATGCCCTGTACAGACATTTTTGGAATCTTGACTTCTGCGCCCCCATTGTAAATCACCTGGCCGGCGTTGGCGTCCATCCAGCCGGTCACGGCGTCCTGAATGGCGACTTTATCCAGTGTGTTCTGAAATAGTGTCGCGGTTGCTAATGTGTTAATTGCCATAATTTATACTTCCTTTCAATTTATATTTATACTTTTCCCATCATCAGGTTTTCGACCTGTTTTGCAAGGTCGGTGTCGTCCCGTGACGGGGCTTTCTTTGGTGGTTTGTCGCCCTTAAGCCGTTCTTCCACAGAAGCCTCAACGGCTTCCTTAAAAGCTTTTTCAACAGCTTCAATGGACTGTTTGCAGGCATCGGCGTTTGAATAGTTAAGCACCTCTGCCAGACTGGCCGGCAGCTTTTTCTCAGCCAGGGTGTTCTTTGCCTCTGCTGCCAGCTCGCGTTTTGTGATCGCGGCTTCTCGGTCAGCCATTTCTTTTTCTTTTTTCTGCTGCAGGTACTGCGCCTTTTCCTTTTCAGTCATTTTTGCCAGTTTCTCGGCCTCGGTGGCCTTTTCATCAAAGAGCACCTCTAACTTAGAACGCTGCGTCTCCAGGGCTTTCTGCACCCTTCGGTCAAACTCAGCTTGATAATCCTTATTGCTCAAAATTTCCTCAAAGGTTTTTGGCGGCTTTTCCTGCGGTTTGTCTTCGGGAGCGCTTTCTGCGCCCGCTGCATTATCTATCCCTTCGCCTGCTCCGTCCCCTCCATTGTCGGCGGCGTCCTCAGCGAAAAGCTGCAGATTCATGGGAATCAGTTCATCGTTTGGGTATTTCATTCGGGTTCCTTTCTGCCCCGGCTCGTTCAAAGCCCAAGCCGTTGCACTTAAATTTCATAGTTTACCCTCGTTTCGGAGCATGAAAAAAGGCGCATTACCCTGCGCCTTATGGGAGATATCGGATCACCTCCTACTTCCCTCTGCCTTTTTTGCCGCCTTTACCGCATTTTAACAGCATGTCCCTCACCTGCCTTTCCTGATTTTGGGTATAAAAAAACCACTGAAGTTTATTCAGCGGTTATAGTCCTTTTTATCACATTCCTATTACTTCAAAATCTTGCCAGATATCTTTCAGGGATTTCCCATTGACGGTATGATGTTCGATCATATCCTGCGCGTTCTGATAGTAAATACCATCGCCATCCGGACAGATCGCGATGAAAGGGGTGCCATTGGTGGAAATATTGTATCGGGTGCCATAAAGATAAAACTCAATATCAAGGCCGGTATCAATTGCCCATTTCAATTCCTGAAGACTTTCAAGCCTTGCAAAATCTTTTCCATCAATCATTGTTATTCCCTCCTCTCAAAATATCCTTATTGGCAATTCTGTCGCCAAGCTTTAAGGAAACGTCATGCGCATCGCTTCGTTTGATACTTCCATCCTCAAATTCCTGCCACCCATGTTTGTGGGGCACAACGGGATGCCGTTTAGCATTTCCGTGATCCGAAACGTCAATATCAAGCCTTGGCTTTCCAGTCCGGCCATAATACCGTCTCTGTACAAGCTGGCCGTCTTTATATTTATCATAAACGCTGTTCGGCGGCCCATTGAAAGGCGCTGCCCTTTCAGAACCAAAAGCATGATTTTTCAGCGCTTTACGCTGCCAATTAACATCTCGGTATGCCTCTTTAAGTTCTGTCCAGCGTTCACTATTATTATACTTCATTTCCTGGAATTTATCCAGGTTTTCAGGCACTTCGTCTGCAAGGACCTTTCGGTATTTTTTGTGCTGTGAACGGTCAGCTGAACGATTTTTTAGTTTCTTTTCTTCCCGTTCAACCGCTGGCTTACCCCTCACGTATTTGTCGTACCATTGTTCATAGTTCATGGAGCGTGTCACCTTGATGCGTTTGCCCGTGGCAGGGTCGATGGCGGAGCGCTGCATTTTGGCGATCAAAGATTCTTCCACCACTGAAATGGTTGTTGACCGGCACCAGGGGTGCATTGGCGGGCAGTTCACGCCAGCTTTGCGGTCCTTTACCAGAAACAGTTTACCGTCCAGACCTCGGCATATTTCAGAGGTGCGCAGGTCGAGGGTTGCCAGGTACTGGTATTTCTCGACGCCGCATTCCTCGTAGGCTTTAAAATTCAATTCCGTAGCCAGATAGTTGCTCTCGGTTCGGACGAGGCGTCTTGCTTTGCTGGCTCCTTTACCGAACTTGTTTTGTATGATCTCGGCCACTTCCCGGTTCGTGCGGCCAGTGACCAGGTTGATGAGCAGCTCCTGCTTCAGTTCCTGTGCTAACAGCCGGGTATTCTTCCAGATGCGTTCAGAATAGTTTTTTCCAGACCATTTTCGGTTGATGGCCACCTCAATCTGTTTGGCTGAAATGTAGGAAAACCCAAAGGCCGCCTCTGCCTGCTGCTGGAGATCAAAGATGCCCCGGTAGTAGGCTTCATTGCCAAGGTCCACATAATGGCTGCGGTTTTTCTGTTTTTCCTGATCGTATACCTCGGTCATGATCTGGTCAATCTGGTTTTGCAGCTGCTTCAAGCGTTCAAGGCGGGCCTGATAGGCTGGTGCTTCCAGCTTTGCAAGCAGTTCTTTCCGATGATCCTCGCCATTTCTGAGCTTTTGAAGCAGTTCATCCAGAGATGCCTTATCCTGCAGCTGATTAATCAGGCGGTAAGCTTCTGCTTCAGTCAGACGGTGCTTTGTCTGATATTTATCGAAAATTGCGTCTGCCTGATGGCTGATGTATCCAGAAGCCTTTTGGTACAGCTTCGCGATCTGATCGGCGGCGTCCTCAGCCTTTTCCATGTAATGGTACATGTTCTGAACTTGCCGCTGCTCCCAATAGGAAAGCCTATGCTTCGTCATCTTCCTCGTCCTCTACTTCAGGCCGTGTGTTCGATTCATTACCGAAGATTTCCTTTTGCTTTTGGAGGTTCTCTTTTTCTTCCTGCTGTACAGCTTTAAGCTCTTCATCGGGATCATCGACAAAGGGCACCTGGGACAGCAGCGTCTTTTTACTGACCTTCCCCCAGAGGTTCGCCACGTATTGGCTGATCTCCAGTAAATTTTTAGGCATCGCCCGTGTGAAAACCGGCGAAACACCTGAAACATCGATTGAAACGGCTTTTTTACCGAGGAAGTTCGCAAAAATACGAAGCCGTTTCCGGAGGCCTTTTTTGTAGTATCGGGTCTTGATCTTGGTGATGTTCTCCATGCCCAGTAACTTGAACTCCATGGCCACACCAGAAACGTTGCCGCCGAACGCCTCATCGGTCAGACACGGGATATGGCTGAATTTGTGGATATCCTGCTCAATGGCTTTTTTCAGGATTTCAACGCCGGCCTCGTCAAAGGTGCGGGTGAGATATTCGGCTTTTGCATCGGCGGGCAATTCAAGCAGCTTTTCCTGATTCAGCCGCTTTCTGGCTGCCTCGTTTCCCTTTCCATCACCCTCTTTTTCGTCATCCTCATCTGAAAGCAGGGCGCCGTAAAGAGCAAGGATTGCGTCAATAAACTGTTCCTTGTCGGTGATACGGTCGCTCATGAGCGCGTTGTAGGCATCGATCAAGGGGATTTGCAGCTCATAGTCTCCAATGCCCAGCTTATTATTGCGGTATTCGATGATGGGGACTGCGTCCATAAAATGGGGCTTTGCGTCTTCTGTCAACGCCTGTGGGCCCTCAATGTCCTGAATATCCATGACATATTTAAAATTTCGGGTCACAACAGTCGCCACGTATACGGTGTTGGTTTTGTCGGTAGAATCGACTTTTGCATAATAATAAACAGCAAAGAGCTCATTCTGCTCAATGCTGTCATCGTAAACCATGAAAGTATTTTTAGGACTGAGGTTTTTGATCTGAAGCTCTGTCTCGCCTTCTTTGGCATAGATGTATTCATAGGCCCGGCCATAGATGGACAGGTCCAGGCCATTGTCCCCGTCGGCTTCATCCGATCCTGCGCTTTCCAGTGCTTCTGTCAGCTTCGTGATGTCCGCCTCGGCTTTATAGGAGACCGGATTGCCAATAAAGTAGGCGCTGGCCGTGTCTGCAATATCTTTGGCATGATTGCATACCAGTTTATTCTCGCGGTCAATATCGTTCAGTATCTGATGCCTGCCCTCATAGTAGTTCTTCAGCTTCTGCAGGCGCTCAATGCCGGATCGGTGTTTGAGGATCAGATGCCGGATGGCCTGCTTATCAATGTTTTGTTCGTCAAATTTTTCTGCGGGCATGGTAAAGTCCTGCATAATATCACTTCCTTAACGCAGCCCGGCGCGGGCTTTATTTTTTATCTTCGCTTTTCTTCTGGTCATGGAATCTTCCATCCCATACCGCACAGCGTCAATGGTATGGTTGTTCTTGTCTGGGTAGCTGCCCTTGAAATTTCCGTCTTTATCCTGCTCCAGCTCATAGCTGGTAAACTCCCGGGCAGCATTGGGGCAGCGTTTTGGATCAATGATGATTTCTTCCAGTTCATCGGACAGGAACTCCATCCCATAATCTACAGACCCCGGGCCTTTCTTCGCGCCAATGACACGAAGCCCCAGTTCATTGAGGGCTGCAATGGCGCGTGGCTCTTCTGAATCGGCTGTTATGTAATGATTGAGTGGGTTTAGCTTGCGGATCTCCCGGGCGGCTTTGGTATTCCCCAGTTTTACGGCGTAGATTTCACCAAATAAAAAAAGACGTTTTCGCGTCTTGTTGTAGTGCATTTTGATATAGGCGAGTGGGTCTGCGCCATAGCCAAAGTCCAGACCGTTTTTGATCCGGTCAAAACGGGACAGCTCTTCATCGGTAATGGCTCGAACGGTGACATTCTCAAAGACGGCTCCGCCGGTGCCGGTGGCTACGCCTAAATATTCGTGTTCATAGGCTTTTGGCTTTGTGTCCCGCAGATGCTCGGCCTCGATGAAAAATTGTTCACCAAGCCAATCCCTCGGGACGGTTCGGTAATCGGTATGGCTCACAATGGTGTCGGGCCGCTCCAGAAGGACGTCCTGATTCACCCAGCTATTGATGCTTTTGGGCGGGTTCCAGGAATAAAAGACATAGTAGTCGGTACCGCCGCGCATCAGGGACTGGAGGATGGTTCTTTCTTCCTCTGGTCCGTCAAACTCGGAGCGTTCTTCAAACCAGATGTATTTAAAATAGCCGTTTTTGATCTTTACGGATTTAATCTTTTGAGGATCATCGGCGCCACGAAAAATGATCTTATTCCCAAACGGGAGATAGGATAGCCCCAGCGGCGAGAACCGGACTTTCCATTTGTCGGAAACACCCAGCACCTCAATGGCCCAGCGCAGCTGCTCGAAGACGGACTCTTCCAGAAAGCGGCCAACTTTCCGCATCGCAATGGCGTTCGCCTCCGGGTCCTGCATCATTCCCAAAATGATCTCCAGGCTGATGAACGATGACTTTGTTGATCCGCGGCCCCCGGCCAGTTTGTAATGTGTGTGCTTGTGCTCTAAAATATCCCAGTGCAGACCGTGAAAAGAGGGCGCGATCAGGGATGTCAGTTTAACCGGTGTCTGGTTTTGGGATGTCATTGACAATCACCACACCTCCAATGTCGCCGCCGTGCTCGACCTTAGCGGTCTCAGCCTTATATTTGTCGATCCGCGCCTGCTGCTCAGGGTTAAAACTTGTATATCGGTCCGTCAGCCATTTGAGTGCCTGCATCCGGTCGGCCAGTTTCACAGATACGCCGGTTTTTCCTTCCTTGACCTCGGTGATCAGCGTGCCGTCTACCTGTCCGGAATCTTTTAAAACAACGCCGCCGGGTCCAAAGCTCGCATAATCTGTCATGTCGGAAAAGGCGATGTCCATGTACTTTTGAAACAAATCGTCCTCGGACAATAACTCCCGGTTCAGGCGGTTCTGCTTAAGGCGTTCTATTTCTGCCTTAATTTCAGGTTTTTTCAGGTTCTCAAAGCCAATGGAGTAGGCTGTTTCTGTGCTATACCCGGCTTTTATGGCTGCTTTCGTTGCGTTGAAGCACCGAATATAACACAAGCAAAACAGGCGCTGTTTATCGGTGAGACCATTATTGCCCATGACCTGATCAACTTCTTCAGTGATAATCTTCTGGTCTTTCCTTTTGGTTGCAACTTTTTTGGTCGCAGGGTTGCAACTTTCTTTTTTCCAGTATCGTGCTGCCCAGGACTTTACAGCGGACAGGCTGACACCATATTTTTTCGCGATATCTTTGTATTTCATGCCATCGAGATAATCCTGATAAGCTAAATCTCTTGTGTCCGGCAACCACCTCACCTCTCTTTTTTACGTACGAAAAAAGACCACAGCTCCTGCCGTGGCCTCTTGATTACACTCTTGTTAACGCCATTATACCACATATCGGATGTTTTTTATCCCTCACTTTGTATCATAAAATGTATCATGATTTGTATCATTTTCAGCTTGTGAGTAAATACGCCGCACATGGCTGTAACTATAATCCAGATACTCTGCCGCCTCTTTCTGCGTCATGCCATATACATTCACTAGAAACAATACTTTCTCTGCTAAGCTTTCAAAACGGTCAACACAGTCTTTAAGCTCTTGTCTCAGGGCATCCATCCTGTCTGTAACACGCTGATATTCCTCAAAAATATCAATCGCCGCCCGACGATGGTTCCCATGGATACTATCTGCGTCAACATAACTTGTCTCTGACTTCACCCTCTCTGGGCCTTGATATTTCAAAATGTCCAGGCGGACTTTGTTCAGCCGTTCCAATTCTGCTTTAATCTCGGTTGGATTCATAGGCTAATCTTTCACCACCTGCCCATAATACAGAACTTCAAGCCCATTTGCCTTCGCGGCCTGCAACTCCATTTTACAGCCTTCTGACTGTTTCCAGTCGCCGCACATGATGATGGCATCACAGGCCGCCAGAAGCAGCACGCACCGTTTCATGGCTTCATATCCCGGCATGCACTCTGGGATCACGGTCAAGGGCCGGATCAGCTTGATCTTATTCTTCCATGGTCGGCTCCGGTACGAAACGCCTTCTTGGGCGCCCAAGATGTCATCTGCACACTCCTGCTCATGGTTCTTGTTTTCTGCCATCATCCCCACACTCGTGCACGGATGGGACAAGTAGTATATTTTTGTTGGATCGAGTTTAATCATAATAGCACCTCCATTTTCATCTGCTTCATTTCTGGTTCAAAATTCATCCAAAGGATTTCTGTCCGGGTACCACCGCGCTCAATTTGGCTTTTGATACTACGCTTTTCCCAGCCTTTTAAATAATCATTGTAAAGGGCATTGTCATATCCAGAAAGGATAATTTTGCCGCGATAATTTATGATGGTGTTCAAAAGGACTTCATGATCCGCGTCATCCATTTCATGGTAATATTGGTCTCCGTTTAGGGTTCGGGTAGCTTTCATGTATGGCGGATCCAGATAGGTTAACACCTCCGGTCCGTTAAAACTCTCTATTAAATCAATCGCAGGTCGGTTTTCAATTTGAGCATCTTTTAAACGCTGTGCCACCTGTATGATGGTTTCCGGCAGCTTACTCCAAAGCTTCGCGTTATCCGGCCCGCCATTTTTTGTTTTGCTGGTAGTATGACGAAAACTTCGGCTACACCTTCTGGCTCCAAATGTCATATAGCAGCCAACTGCCGTCCTTCTTGCACGTTCTACCGGATCATCGGCAACCACTTGACTCTCCTTTAACTCCTGCCTTGCCCACGGTGTAAGATTGATCGCCCTGGCCAGTTCCTCTGGATGCTCTCTGCAAACACTAAAAAAGTTCACGATTTCGCCGTCCATATCATTAATCGTCTCAATCCGCGCGGGTTCTTTGTTAAAAAACACCGCGCCACTGCCGAAATATGGCTCCAGGTAGCTCTCGTGGGGTGGCATGTGGCTAATAATCCAGCTGGACAGATTCCACTTAGCACCGGGATATTTAAGGACCGGTCTCATACAACCTTACCCCCATACACATGATTAATCCGCGTCCTCAGATTCTTCACCGCCACATCCCAGTTCCCCTTTTCTGTGGGCACAATGGCGTCAAAGGACCGGCGTTTTTCTCCCTTTGGCTGCACGTGCACCCGGAGCGCCTCCATTAGGGCCATTTTCATGGGCTCGATCAGAATCATGGTTCGATCGCTTTCCAGCGCATGCTTGATCAGATCGGCGTATTTTTGCTGGTTTTCAGTCATTTTGTTTCTCCTCCCATGCTTTGTAAAGCTCAAACCAGAAGGCTGCCGGCATGGTGATCTTCCAGTCCTCTCGGTTTTTCCGGTGGGCCACAATGGGGATCAAGTCACCGGCATCCCGGATGGCCTGCTGCAGGGCCTTTTCAATGTTCAGGGACTCCACACGCTTGACTTCCACGTGAATGCCGGGCAGGCCCACGACGTCCTCGCCTTCGATGCCGCTGTACTGCTGCCCACGCCGGCTGTCTGTGTAGCCCTGCTTCTGGCAGAGCTTCGCAAACTCCAGCTCGCCGCGCTTCCCCTTATTCCTTGAGTTGATGGTCATGGTCTTTTCCCTTCTGCCGGTTTTCCGGCGGTTTTTTATCTTTTAGTTTCCTGCGCTCTTCGCGCTCAATATTTTCAATCGCCTGTCCGGCGGTTGGGTTGATATACCCTTCCGTGTAGCGATGCTCGTTATAAATAGTCTTGCTCATGCGCTTCACCTTTCTAAAGTTTCCTTTTTTCAGTCAAAACTTCTTTGTCAGTGGACAGGGGAGGAAGGAGTAGGGCGGGCCGTGCTTAAGCCCGCCTTACTTCCCCCGCTGACCTGTTGGGACAGGGACACTGTATATATATGTAATATATATAGTTTGTCTGTCCCTGGGACAAAGAGGGATTTTTACCGACTTTGTCCCTATCCGGGAAATTATCGGTGTTTTCTCGACTTTGTCCCGATTTTCGGACAATTGTCCTTTCGTGTTTGTCCAAAGGACAGGGACGGACAAATTTCCGGTTTGTCCCTGCCTATTTCCTTCCGACTTCGCTGTTGTCAATCCAAAATCCACCGTGCTCCTGCACCCGCCTGCGTGTTGTTTTTTCACTCACCCCGAGAAATTCAGACAAAGACTGGATGGTAATCCGGCCTTCGATGCTGCAGGCTTCAAAGGCAATTTCAAGCTCCTGGCGCTTTTCTTCCTTCCGCTCTTCCGGGGTCTTTTTCTTTGAAAAATTCTTTTTCCAGGGCGGAGCGTCCCCTTCGGGATCAATGTCTTTCAGGGCGCCGGTCGGGTCGATCTGGTGCACCGGGTAGTCAAACCAGAGGTTCACAGGCTGGAATTTCGGGAACTCCCGGAGGGTGCCGTCAATCCGCCAGGCGGTCAGCTGGTCAACGCTCTGCTCAGCTGCGTCAATGACCTTTTGAAGGTCTTTGTACTGTGCCCGGCTCAGATGGATCTCGGCCAGCTCCTGCATGGCCCGTTTGCTTAGCAGATCGTCCTGTGAGGCGTCCTTTTCCCAGTTAACGGCATTGCTGTTCAGATAGCGTTCAATGGCCTTACAGGCGGCTTTATTGCGTTCCTGGGTGAGGATGTTGTCGTTCAGTTCCAGTTCGATCAGATCCAGAAGGGCATCGGGGTCTCTGGCGAAAACGCCGGACCCGCTGGCACGGTCCATGGCACGCTTGCCGCCCTGGCTGCCTTTTGAATGATGGTGGCAGTAGATGACGGCTGTGCCCAGCTCGGTACAGATTTTGTCAAACTGGTTGCAGAAGGTGGCCATCTGGTCTGCGCTGTTCTCGTCTCCAGTGATAACTTTGTAGATGGGGTCAATGACCACGGCGATGTAGTCCTTTTTGGCGGCTCTCCGGATGAGTTTCGGGGCCAGCTTGTCCATGGGCACGGACTTTCCTCTCAGGTTCCAGATGTCAATGTTTGCCAGGTTTTCGGGTTTTAAATTTAAGGCCTGGTACACGTCCTTGAACCGGTGCAGGCAGCTGGCCCGGTCCAGCTCCAGGTTGACGTAGAGCACTTTGCCTTTTTTACAGGGCCACTCTAACCACTTCCGCCCCTCGGCAATGGCAATGCACAGCTCAATCAGGGCAAAGGACTTCCCGGCTTTTGAGGGACCGGCCAGCAGCAGTTTATGCCCCATGCGCAAGACGTTTTGAATTAAAGGGGGCGAGAGTTCTGGGAGGTGATCCCAGACTGAGGCCATGCTCTCGGGCTCGGGAAGGTCGTCGTTGACACCCTCGATCCATTCCTGCCATTCGGCCCAGGATTCTTTCCCGATATTAGTATCAATCAGGAATTGTTTGTGCTGCCCCCGCATGATGCCGGGCATTCTTGAAAGTCTTGAGGGGTTCCGGTTCTGGCTGTCGATTTTCAGGCCGTTCTTTTTACAGACGTCATACAGGTAATCCACGCGTTTGCGGTACTCACTGTAATCTCCGGCGTCGATTCTTACAATGGCGTGGACGCTTTTGCCGCCGCTGTAGACCAGGCAGGCCACGGGCAGCTCCAGCTCGCGAATGATGGCGTTCTGGGCGCCGATGTCCATGTTGTCGGATTCCACCAGGGCATAGCGGAAATCGGTCACATTTTCGTTTTTAATGCCGTTTCCATCCAGAGGGTTAAACCGTATCCAGGCCCCCACCTCGGGCTTGTAATCCCCCAGCACGGCGCCGATATCCCCTTTACACTTCTGGAGCTGCTCAATGAGTTCTCCGGCGGTCCGGTCCCAGCAGCCCTTTGAGGGCAGGTACTTGCCATCTTTCTCCCAGCTCTCGGTCACATAGCCCACGTTTTCGGTGGACTCAAAGAGGGTGCTCAGGTAACGCACCAGTTCTGCGACCGGGTTCCATTCCTGGGGTTCGGTGATCTCCTGGGATTCCATCCAGTTTTTATCCACAATGACCAGTTCGTCATCGCTGATCTCATCGTCCCAGTCCAGCTCATGGCCGGAGACGGCCGGGGACCAGCCGTGCTCTCTGGCCAGCTGCACGATGGTGCCCCCGGTGACCGGGGTTCCGGTGCCCTTGAAGCTGTGCCACTTCTTTTCACACTCCCCGGCGTGGTACCTTGCGCGGTCACGCTGGCTCCAGTCTTCCCAGTCGGAGACGCTGCAGCCCTCTTCCTTGAGCGCCATGCCGACGTTTACCCAGTCCTGGTAATCCAGCATCGCGGGGTCAATGTATTCTAATAATTCGGGTAAACGCTGTTTTTCCATACTTTATACTCCTTTATAGGTGGCCGGATCGATCTCCGGCGGAATGCGCCAGCCGTTGGCGGCAATCCGGTCAATGAGGTGTCTGGCGGTGTCAAAATTCCAGGCGCCGACGTGGTCAAAACCGCGGCCTTCCAAAAAACGAATCTGTTTCGGGGTCGTCAGACCTTCAACGCGACGTTTATTAAGACGGTCCAGTAATAAAGCCGCCTTTCCAGCGTTGTCGATCTGATCCGGATAAATTCCCAGTTTCTCAAGGGCTTTGACCTGTTTATCGGACGGCGGCCCCATCTCCCAGCCAAAGGACGGACTGTAGCTCGCCAGATCTTCTGCCTGGATGCTCATCTCGAATTGTAATGGGTCCACCAGCTTGCGCTTGCGTTTTTTCATTTCCTGTAATTGTTTTGCCAGGGCTTCCTCTCTTTGGGCCACCACGTCCTCAGCGGCCTGTTTTTCGGCTTCCTCGATGTCCACGGGCCCGCCGGCAGCTTCGATGTTTTCGGTCATCTTTTTGGCCACTTCCTCGCTCTCGCAGATCAGGTTGGCCGGATGGCACAGCTCATGGCGTTCGGTATGCCAGAGAAAATCCAACAATAAAAGATGGTCTTTCCCGGGACTGAGCCTTGTTCCCCGCCCGACCATCTGACAGTACAGGCTGCGGACCTTGGTGGGCCTTAAGACCACAATGCAGTCCACGGAGGGGCAGTCCCAGCCTTCGGTTAACAGCATGCTGTTGCAGAGCACGTTATATTTGTTCTCTTCAAAATCCTTTAAAACTTCGGCCCGGTCTTGGCTGCTGCCATTGACCTCGGCGGCCTGAAAGCCCATGGTGTTTAAGATGTCTCTGAACTTCTGGCTGGTTTTGACCAGAGGCAGGAAAACCACGGTCTTTCGATTTGCGCAGTTTTTCTGCATCTCGGCGGCGATCTGAACCAGATACGGGTCAAGCGCGGTGCCCAGGTCGCTGGCCTTGAAGTCTCCGGCCTGCTGCCTGACCGCGGACAGGTCCAGTTTGAGGGGAATGGTGATGGCCTTGATGGGGCTGAGGTAGCCTTCTTTGATGGCTTTGGGCAGGGTGTACTCGTAGGCCAAAGACTCAAAGTAGGTGCCCAGGTTGCGCATATCCCCGCGGTCGGGGGTGGCGGTCACGCCCAGGACTTTGGCCTGATCAAAGTAGTTCAAAACATTCTGGTAGCTGTCGGAAATGCAGTGGTGGGCTTCGTCCACGATGATGGTCTGAAAATAGTCCTTTGGAAACTGCCGCAGGCGCTTTTTCTGCATGAGGGTCTGGACAGAGCCGACCACCACGCGAAACCAGCTGCCCAGACAGGTCTGCTCAGCTTTTTCGGTGGCGCAGTGAAGGCCTGTGGACTGCTGCAGCTTGTCGGCGGCCTGATCCAAAAGCTCACCGCGATGCGCTAAAACCAGGGCACGGTCACCCTGGCGGACACAGTCTTCGATGATTTTGGAAAAGACAATGGTCTTGCCGGTGCCGGTGGGGAGCACCAGCAGTGTTTTCTGGTGCCCCTGTTCCCATTCTTTAAAGACCGCAGCTTTGGATGCCTGCTGATAGGGTCGCAGCTCCATCAGAAGGCCCCCGGGGTGAAGCTGGTCTGTTTGGCTTCAAAGGGCGCCGGGTCTTCGGGCTCATAGAAACGCTTGATCTGATTCATCTCATGTTCCTGGCCTTTGTCATCGGTCCATTTTCGGATGCCGACCTTTGCCCGGCCGCGGGAACCGACCACTGCCGGCCAGTTCATGCGCAGCTTCTCGCCTTTTTTGCGCTGCCCGATCCCCATAAAGAAAGCGCAGAGCAGCCCTTCGGTTGCGGTGTGCATAAAAAGTGGATGCCTGATAATGTTAATGCCATCCGGGGTCTCGATTTTCAAGTGGACGGTCGCCTTATTGCAGGGCGGGATTTTGTCACCTCCCTGATAGCGGCCGCGCTCCATTTCCACGACCTCAAAATCATAATCGCCTTCGGGCAGTAAGATAAAATCGGGACTGTCGTGCTCAATCTCATCGTCCCAGTCAAGTTCTCTGTCTTCCATCATTTGTGTGTTGTTATCAATCATTGTTTATGCTCCTTTTCGTGTTTGTTTTATCATTGAAAATACCTGTGGCCACGCCCCGACCAGAACGCCACTCACAAAGTCGGGTTCGTAGTTGGCAATGGGGGTGTCTTTGGGGTAATAGCCTTTCAGGGCCACAACGGCCTGAATTTCCCCTTCGGTTACCTGGTTTTCCTGCATCAGGTCGGCCAGGGCTCTGGGGATGCCGGGGGCGGTCTCGGGGATCTCATGGAAATCGGGATCGCCCAAGGTTTCGATTGCGGACGTTTCAATTCCTTCCAGAGCTTCTTTATACTGCATAAACGCGTCATACTCTTCCTTGGTGACTTCACTCAATGCGGGATCACTTGGTTGACTGCCGTCGGCCGTATAAGATGCCGTATCCGTTTCTTTGTTGTACCAGTATCTCAATCGATTCTCTGGTGGTGTGTTTGGCGTCTCGGTCTGCGTTTTAACCGTTGCCAGCTGCAAATTTTTCTGCTGTCCCTGAGCCGGCGCTGTCTTTACGCCCTCGATGATATGGGCGATCTGGGCGTACTCAAAGGGCAGTTCTGGGGGCAGGCCCTGGCGGTTTTTGGCGTCCCAGCTCGGCATATGGCTGGTGTACATGACGCGCTTGCCCCCAGAGGCTTTGTTTTTGCCTTTTTCTGCGCCCTGGCCGTCCACGTTGACCACATAGACCTTGTAGTTGGCAAAGAGCAGCATATCGGCCCATTCCTTGACCAGAGGGGCGGTTTTCTTCTGCAGCTTTAACTCCCACCGGTCATAGGAGCCCATCTCATCGGGCTGGTCGAACTTCCGGATCAAGGCGTGGGCGTTTAAGACCACGTGGATGCCGGAGCGCACGATTTCTTCCAAAAGGTTTAAAAGTCTTCCGAATTCCTCGGATAAGTAGACATAGCCTTTGCCGTAGCCAAAGTCTTCGATGCCTTTTTTCTGGGCTTTCGCGCAGACTTCGTTCATGCACAGCATCTCGGCCCAGTCGGCGGTGTCGAGGACCAGGGTTTTGCAAAGCCCTGGCGTTTTCTTGACATAATTCACCTGTTCCATGAGCATGGTCCAGCTGCTGGGCCGCTGCAGGCGCTTGACGTCCATGTCGTTGGTACTCCCCTCGGTGTCGATAAAAAGGGGATCGGGAAACTGGGCGGCGAAGGTGGACTTGCCAATGCCTTCGGGGCCATACACGGCCACTTTTTTAGCGGTCTGGATTTTTCCTGTGATGATTTCCATCAAAACTCACCTGCTTTCCATTTCTGTTCTTTTGGCGGTTCTGTTTCTTTTTCAGGAGAAAGATCGCCGCCGTAGCCGTCTTCGATGATGATGCTGCACTCTTCGCCGGTGGAGACCCGGGTGGCAATGGCCTGGAGCCCTTCCTGTTTCAGCCAGTCGCCAAAAGCTTTCAGGCTGTCAAGGTCCATCTGTTCCAGCTTGTCAATGAGGACAAACCCGCACTCGGGGTTGAGTTTCCGGACAATGGCGGTGGCCACCTTGAGCTGATCGGAACCGGAGAGGTTGTCCCAGGGATAACCGTTGTAGGTCAGCTTGCCGTCCTCAACGGACAGGCCGGGCAGCGGCAGATCGGCGTTTTTGAGCAGATCGGTCTTTTTCTGCCTGGTATCCTCCAGGGTGGCGGTCAGTTCCCGGTACTGGTTTTCATAGTCCAGGGCATCCTGCTCAGCCTTGTCTTTGTCCAGGTTGGCCCGGACTTTGCGGTTGATTTCTTCGATGTTGGCAATGTTCTGTTCCAGTTCCTCGGTGGATTCGTCCTGGAGCTCCTGAACGGTTTTCATGGCCATGTCTTCATCTTCCCGTGCTTGATGGTATTGTTTCTGGAGCGCTTCCTGTTGTTTTTGAAGGTCTGCGATTTTCTGCTCAATGATTAGCATCTTATTCCAAAGACGTTCTTTACTGTCGGTGATGTCTTTCAGGCTGTCCCGTTTGCGTTGGTTCTCACCGTTTCTGGCCAGGATTTCCTGCTGTGCTTTGATCAGGTCGCTGGCGGAAACGGGTTCTTTGGGGGCGTCGGGAAAATAGGGCTGTTCTTTGGCAAACTTCTTTTTCTGGTCGGCAATCTGGCCGATCATCCGGCGCCGGTTGTACAGCTCGTTTTCTTCGTGGGTCAGCTCCAGAAGCTGGTCTTCCACGCCGATGATCTGCAGCAGGGTGTCGGCCTTTTCTTTGTCGTTTGCTTCCATGAACCGCGGGAGGTCCAGGGCCAGCTGTTCCACAAAGCTGTTGAGCAGCTGTTGGCCGGCTTTCTTTCCTGCCGGGTCGGTGACTTTCAGGGCGCTGTTGACGCCCTTGCGGTCCACGACGATCCCGTTTGACAGGACGACATGCAGGTTCGGCGGGATGACGGACCCGTCCCGGACAGCCTTGGACGGACGGTACTTCTCCCCGCCCAGGGCCCAGGCAATGGCGTCGAGTACCGAGGTCTTTCCCTGGTTGTTCTTCCCGCCGATGATGGTCAGGCCGTCTTTGGTGGGCTCCACCTTTACGGCTTTGATGCGCTTGACGTTTTCGATTTCAAGTTTGTTGATTTTGATCATGTTTTAACCTCACAATTTCTTTTTCCATGACATAGACGGCGTCTTCGATGGCCTGGGTTGCCCAGGAATTCTGACTCAGAAAACGCCGTTTTAAAGCGGACAGGGTCTTAATGTCCCGGAGAAGGTCCACCCGATCTGGAATCGAATTTCTTTTTTTCATGGTGTTTTTCCTTAAGCTGTTGTCTGCAGTATCGGCATACAAAGGGTTCCTGCTCAATGGGCTGGTGGTCCTCATAGATCATGCCGCAGACGCTGCATTGTTTTTCGTATGGGAAGTCCATTTACTTTTTACTCCAATCGTGATATACTCACTTATAGAATATTTTTCATGATTGCCGGGATGACGTGGCTGCGTCACCCGGCTTTTTTCTATGCAATAATGGTGTAAGGGCAGTTCCCGTCTTCATCGCTCAGGGCTTCGATCAGGTAGGCTTGAATGTTTTTCATGGCTTCCTGCCTCCAGGCGCCGCCATCGGCTTCAAAGAGCGCTACCTGCATGTTTTGGTTGATGCGCAGCACAAAGGCACTCTCGGGCTGCTCCACCTCGGTGAAGGTTCGGAACGGTGCCAGGCGGACGGGGTTCGGGATCGTGGCTTTGGTTTTTAACACTGCGCCTGTTTTTGCTTCCACGTTCTGGGTCACACCGTCGTCGGAAACCTCTACACCACTGTTCTGATCCAGACAGATGTTGCCAACCACTTTCAGAACGGCATCCCTGTCACCTTGACCTTTGAAGCAGGACTGCAGCATGACGTTGAAGGCTTCGCGGTCCATGTACTCGTTAAACAGGATATGCGGTACTGGCGCGGTGGCTTCCAGGAATTCTTCCCGGGTACGGGTACAACAATCCAAAGAACCGTTGACCGTGACCGTCTCTGGCCCATACACATGAATAAGTGTATATGCTGGGGGTTCTTCGTCAATATTGCTTCTGAGATAGTCCACGATGCTTGTCAGGCTCTTCGTCCGCAGAGATACTGGTTTTGGTGGCAGTACCGGAAATAGGTTTTCCCTTGTGTACTCCACGCTCCCCGCTTCAATGGTTTTCGGGCCGGCCATTTCTTCAATCTTTTCAATAAATTCACGTGTTAAGTCCATTATTTGACTCCTTCCATTTCAAGTACATTTTCAACGTTCATCTGACCGGGAAGTTCGTTCCCGATTTCTTCTGCAACGACCTTACGGCCATCTTCGGTGATGGTAATGGCGGTGGCAAAGCCGTTGATCGGGGCTTCGGTGTGCTTCACCTTGAAGTCAATATCACCGATGGTGCGCTTCTCATTGGGGCTAATGGTCATCTCGATGGTGACCTTCCGTTTTGCTTTGGGATCGGTGTTAACGTCCCGGATGTTTCTGAGAACCTTGTCGAACTCATAGTCGAAGACTTCCTGCAAGGCGCCGCTGTTAATTTCACTTAATTGCATGTTTTTTCTCCTTTGGTTTTTTGAGAATGTTTGGCCGGAGTAACAGTGCCCTGCCCTCCGGCTTTTCAAAATCCATTAAAGCTTAAAAATTTGACTGTTCAGGTTGGACGGGAATGAGCGCCCGTCCGTTTTTATCTTGCGTAATTTTTTACAAATCGATTTAGTTTTTTTTATTTCCGCGTTTAAAGCCCGCGGATCAGGCTTTGACTTAAAGTGGTTATATGGCGTCGCACAGCTTCATTATGGCGGAACGCCCCTGTATTGGATCATTGTTTTTTCTCCATTCCTGTGGTACAATAACCACGTAACATATTGTCTGGTCCCTAATGCGTGGCTTCGCTTTGGGACCTTTTTTATTGTTCTAAAATTGGTTTAGGTTTTCTGCCCCGGTTCGGGGAAAGTTCGTCTAAAAAACAATTCTTTATGCAACTGTGCCCGATCTCCCGTTCTAATTTTGCCATCCGTTCAAACGCTTCCGGAAAATCCTTGCGGATCATGTTCCAGTAACCCATGCCGCCCTTTACACAGCCGATACAATTATTGTTCGGATAGCCCATGTCGTACATCTTCGGCCGCTTTAAACCGAGTTTTTTCGAAAGCTTGTGGCAGTCTTCTTTGGTCATGTTGGCATCGATGAGCGGGAATTCGTGAGTTATATCTGGTTCGGATTCTTGTAAACGATCTGCCCGGTGTTTTTCGGTGCAGTCATAGCCCCAAACATAGGTAAGCGGTTCATCCTGTTTCTTCTCCCACTCTTTCCGCACCTGTTTTTTAAGCATATTCGTACATTTTGCCCCATACGGAGAGTTTAAGAACCGGTACTTTTCCACAACCTTCTCGACGCTTTGGTGTTCGGATTGGAGAATTTCGATCTTCTTTCTAAAAAATCCCTCGCAGTCCGATAGAAAACGCAGACTATCGGGATGCTGATTCTCGATGTGGCAGTAAATCAGCCGATCCACATCTTTCGCGAGATGCGCCGCAATAAAACTACTCACGCCGCAGCTATACCATGCCACTTTCATTTCCTACTCACTTCCTCCTTTGCGACTAATATCGCCAATCCAACAACCGTGCCAATTCCAATCCCGATTAACCCAAGTGCAAAACCGTAAATCTGTGCTCCTGTCTGGCATAGTGAGATCAGAATTTCTAACATTAATCCTTCCATAGCCACCCCTTCCGAACTGCAAGGCAGATGCCGCCGTAGACAGCGATGCCGAGGAGGACGAAGGGGAGGCCGGCAATACTTAAATTCATTCTTCTACCTCGCCTGATTCAATACATGCATCAGCATTTCCGCTTGTTCCTCGGTCCGGACATCTTCAATCTCCGCGCATCTGCCAACTTCAAACAGCCCATCAAGTGGACATTGTTCGCAGTGAAATCCGGGCAAACAGTCTAATTTTGCAAGCCTCTCCACCTCGGTTTGAATGCGCATCGCGGCCCATAAGTCTTTCCCTGTAATTTTCACACCGTCGTTCATGAGGCGGCCTCCTGGTCGGGAACTGCAAACGGACTTTTCCCCGTTTCTTGTTCGTAATCTTTGATCCAGTCCTCATTTTCATTCATCAGTCGAAGCGCCATATTGACAAACATTTCGATGAATTCTTGTGGAAATGGATCGTCTATTGCTTTGATTTTTGACATTGTCTTTCCTCCTCAACATGCTTCCGGCAAATATTTATACTTTACCGTGCAGGCCTTACCATTGCTGCGTTCAATTCGTTCTGGGTAACCGTGCGAGACAATCCAATCTTTAATGGTTTCAACAACACGCTGACTGTACTTCCAACTTGTTCCGGAGTGTCCATTGTTCGTAAAAGGGGCAATCACTTTATCTATCTCCGGAACTTCAAGCTTTTCAATGATTGCTCCAATGGCATTGGCATGCGGATTGCCCGTTTTCGAATAAATCCCTAGCTCCTTTGCGATCTCGCCTTGATCATAAAAACGCGTCCCCATCTCAAGCGGCGGTTCGAGATCCATTCCGGCTTTTTCTTTATAAACCTTGCTCACAGCCAAAGCCGTAAAGTTCGGATCAACCCCGGCCTGTCCATAGACCTCTTTGATGATTTTAGCCATCATATTCACAGAACCGAGCGGCGGCTGTTTCGGCGATGGAATCTTTCCGGCGGCCACTTCCTTTTCCAGGTCAATGAGTTTTTGACGGATTGCCTTCCCGATTTCAGAGCGCTGGATCATGGCGATGTGTTTGGCCATGTCGAATTTGAGATAATGATTGATCTGCGGTCTACCTTTACCGCATGACATTTTATCCGAAAAATCTGATAAAATGTAATCTTCTATTTCTTTAAAACCAAAGCTGCACATACGCTTAAACCAATCGGCATAGGCTTCTTTGATTCCTAATTTTTCATGCAATTCCCGACCGATCACAATCTTCTCTCCGGTATCAGTCGTGTATACCGGAATGACATCTTGGTTAAAAATTTTTAATGCATTCATCTTTTTTTCCTTCCAAAGTTTTCTCTATTGGGTAATACACACTCACGTTCGCCGCTTCCCGATAATGCTTACATCGGTTCCCCGGCCTCGTCGTACACTGGCGCATTCCGCAGAATCCGCAGTCAATTGGGTCAAATCCCCCGTTCCATGTGTGGGTGTAATACTGGGTGTATTTATTGCAGTTGATGCAACGGCTTCCGGTAATTTCGATTTTCATGAGTTCCTCCTGATATATTACGCCAATAATTGGCGTATACTCTTTCTTTATATTACGCCATAATTGGACGTAAGTCAAGAATTTTTTAGGAGGTTTTTTATGTTTAACGATAGACTGCGAGCCACTCGCATGTTCAGAGGTATCACGCAGCAGAAAACTGCTGATGCAATGGGCGTTTCTCTCAGGCATTATCAAAAATACGAAAGCGGAGAAGTTGAACCCGACTTTATGGGACTATCCGAAGTTGCAGATTTTCTTGATGTACCTACAGATTTTCTATTGGGACGGGATGACTATCTGAAATCTCTCGGAGTTTCCGTTGATGTATCCCTAGAATGTCCTCCAAGGCGTCCCAAATCTCGAAAGAACCAGTAATTTCTCCATATTCTATTTTTTGATAGTGTCTCAGATTCAAGTCCAACTTATCCGCCATCTTTTGTTGCGTCATGCCCGCATCCTTGCGGGCTTTTTTCAGTGTTTCTCGGCTCATTGACTTTTACTCCTCTCCGTGCTATACTTTACATATTAGTTTCTCTTAGCCCCACACATATCACTCCTCTCTGTTCTTGTGGGGCCTTTTTATTGTCCAAATTCTTTGATCATCCATGCCAGAAGAGCGATAAACGCAAGGGTATAAACACCGATGGTGGCTAATGCCATTCCATAAATATGGGCGCCTGTCTGGCATAACGAGATCAGAATCTCTAACATCAATCCTTCCATAGCCACCCCTTCCGAACTGCCAGGCAGATACCGCTGTAAACAGCGATGCCGAGGAGGACGAAGGGCAGGCCGGCGATACTAAGGTTCATGAGGCGGCCTCCTGATTAAAAGTTCCATGATGCCCGATATATTCCTCCAACAGCTTTGGTGAAATATGGTACGTGTATTTTCCTCCTGGGTTCTGCACAAAAGAGCCAATATTCAAGGTTCCCTGCCGCATTGCTCGTCTTACATAGTCTTCAGTAGCACATAAGCGTTCAGCCGCCTCTTTCACCGAAAGGCGTTTTTCCGGATCATATCTCATTCTGTTTTCCTTTCCCCCACCGGTACGATTAACAGGGCCGCGTTATGGTAAAAGTCTGTTAGCGTGTGTTTAACCAAGGCAAGCTTGATACGTTCTATATTTTGAGGAGGATTTAACGAGGGTTGCGACCCTGTTAATGCTACCGGCGGGTTTTTGATTTAATCTTCTAAAAAATACTCAATCGGAACACCAAAGTAATCGGCGAGAATTTTTAGTTTGTCGATCTTTGGAACACTTCTCCCCGTTTTCCAATCTGAAAGTGTTGCTGTGGAAATTCCCGTTTCTTTTGCTACCTTATATGATGTAATCTTATACTTTTCTAGCAACATTTCGTATTTTCTATACACTCCTTTCCCCCCTTTCTACAAAATAGCTTGCAAGTATTACGGAAATGTGATATATTTTAGTTGCGAAACAAAAACAAATATCACATTTATCCGTGACACTCGACTATCTTTTATATACCTCGGTTTTCCTTGGTATGCTGTAACTATATCACGCATTTCTTAGATAGTCAAGATGTTTTATCACGCATTTCTTTGATATTGTTAATTTAATATGATACGGAGAGATAAATTATGTATGAACGCTTTGCGCTTTTATTAGCTGAAAATAACGTTACCCCATACAGAGTGTCAAAGGATACGGGTATAGCCACTGCAACCTTATCCGATTGGAAAAACGGCAGAAGCACTCCTAAGAATGACAAGCTTCAAAAAATTGCCGACTATTTCAATGTCTCATTAGATTGGCTTACTGGAAATTCAGATTACAGAAATGTGCAAGATTTAATTAAATCTGAGTCAAATGACAACGGATACCTTGCTTTTTCGAAACTTTTAAATGAGAGGGGCGTAACAGCCTATAAAGTATCAAAAGAAACGGGGGTTACCCAATCTACTTTAAGTGACTGGAAGAGAGGGCGCAGTACCCCAAAAACAGATAATATGAAAAAAATCGCTGACTATTTTGGTGTCTCAATCGATTATCTTATGACCGGAAAAGAATCCAACGACGAGAATACCTCTACCGAAAAAGACTACGCCAAAAATGAAACCGAAAGAAAATTGCTGGTTCTTTGCAGAAAAGCAAACGACGTTTCAGAGGAAGAACGCGAAGATATCATTAATCTCTTTGAGAATACAATTGATTTATACTTAAAAGCCAAAGGAATCAAAGGTGATGAATAACGGTTATGCGAAAAAGCCGGACTTTGACAAGTGTATCGAGGCCGCCACAGACCTGCTCTACCGACAGGATGACCTTTTCACATTTCATCTTGACATAAGAAAATTAAAGTATGACCGAACCATATATTTTGATTCTGTTCAAGGTTATTGTGTACGGGTTGGTGTTCCGATCCGGCGGGTAATGTTTGGGAAAAACAGACTTCTTAAAGAAGGATGTACCGTTAAAGGCGATGATTTTTATCTTGTACTCTATAATGAAGACCGTCGTTCCTTTGAGCGGCAGCAATGGACCATGGCGCACGAAATTGGCCACATTTATTTAGAGCACGAAAAAGACGAAGATAAAGAAGAAGCAGAGGCGCATTGCTTCACCGGACAGTTGTTTATGCCCGACTACAGCCTATACCGGATCGTCAAGGATTTTAATGGCGCCTGTGCTGATATAGCCGAGATATTCCGAGTCTCAAATGCCGCCGCCCAAAGAAGATGGAACACCTTTTTCAGAAAAAGAACCGTCCATGCCGGAAAAAAAGATCAGGCCATCTGGGAAATGCAGAGAGAAAAAGTAGAACTGTATTTTTACTGTAAACAAAACGGGCTTGCCTTTAATCGCGAATTTTTTAAATATGGAAAGAAACGGGACCTTCTAAAAACAGCAGATGTGATCAGCTCATTTTCAGAACTTTCAAATCTTTTTGTTTAACAAAAAACTCTTCCATTCTGCCGACATTGAGATAGTGATATGATACTAGGACAAAACTTTAGTAAAATGCTAGAAAACATTTTCATCTATCCTCTATTAGTGTATAATGATAATATCTATATTTTTAGGAGGAAAAAGAAATGAATGAAGAAATGAACAACGGCGGTAGTGTTGAAAAAACACCTTTTTACAAGAAGAATTGGTTTGTAATTTTACTGATCATCTTTATACCACCCGCTGGGCTCATTATGATGTGGGTTAATAAGCAATTTGGAAAAACAGCAAGAATTGTATTAACAATAGTTCTTGCTATTTATTCGATCATTTGGTTGACCACATTGTTCACTCCCAAGCCAACACAAACAACACAGCCAGAACCAACCACACAAAGTCAAGCGCAGCCAAGTGCTAACGTGTCCGCAACCGCAGCACCGACACCTGAACCAACACCTGATGTTCCAACAGAGTATAAATCGGCTCTAAAAAAAGCTAAATCTTACAGTGACACCATGTACATGTCAAAACAGGGTCTTTATGATCAACTCACATCGGAGTACGGAGAAAAATTTTCAGCTGAAGCTGCACAATATGCGGTTGACAATTTAGATGCGGACTATAATTACAATGCCCTGCAAAAAGCTAAATCATACCAAGAAACCATGGCCATGTCCCCAGAAGCAATCAGGGATCAATTAACGTCTGAATACGGTGAAAAGTTCACCCAAGAAGAAGCGGATTACGCAATTGCTAATCTTCCGCAATAAGTAAAATCGTCCCTGTGTTTTGATGAACAGGGACGATCACTCAATTTCTACAAAAGCTACTAAAAAAGAATAATCAGGAGGAAATGATGGCTTTAAAAGATTTAATGGACAAAACCAGCAATCTGATGGAAAAAACATCAAAATCAGCAGGCGGCGGAATCGCTCAAGGTTTAATGGGAAACGCCCAGGAAATGAACAAGGAAAAGGTACAGTCTGAATACGGTATGTATTTAATGTCTGGTGAAACGGTAAAAATCGGGTATCAACTACTGAGAGACGTTTTTGTTGTTACTGATCGCCGGATCATTGATTTTGACAAGCAAGGCGCTACAGGTAAAAAAATGAGCATCAAGTCGATTTATCTTGATTCAATCGTAGGCGTTGAAGCTGAGACCGCTGGCGCTGGTATTGATGATAGTGAAATCACTATTCGCTATATTACGACCCCGTACCATAAAGCGCACTCATTAAGCATGGACTCTCGCAAATTCGAATTTCCAAAAAAATATGATATAACCAATCTGTATAATCATTTACAGCAGATTGCTTATGATAATTACGTTCGTATAAACCAGTAAATAAAAATAACGCCCCCTACCCTGCAAGGTAAGAGGCGATAACATAGATTCCCGGGATAGGACCGGTACAATCTACCCTAAGCAAGTTAATTGTACCACATTATCCCGGTATTTTCCAATATACCGGGCATTTTTATGCCCAAAAAAAGAAAAAGGAGTGATATTTTATGCGATTACCAAACGGCTATGGGGGCGTTTCAAAGCTTCCTGGCAACCGGCGAAATCCTTGGCGGGCAAGGGTTACGATCGGCTGCGAGTTACTTCCAACCGGAAAAACAAAGCAACTTTACAAATCAATTGGGTACTATCCCACCAGAAAGGCAGCACTCTCGCTGATTACAACAAAAATCCTTATGATCTTGCACAAGATCAATTAACATTTAAAGAAGTATATGAAAAGTGGTCTGAGGAACATTTTGAGGCCATTGTCCCGAGCGCGGTTCGTACCTGGAAAAGCGCGTATCGTTATTGCGAACCGCTTTATAACATGAAAATGAAAGCGATCCGCGTAAATCATCTCGAGCAAACAATTAAAAATGCAAAGGTAGGCGATTCCACAAAGGGACGCATAAAGTCCCTCTTTAATCTCATGTACAAATATGCTATGAAACATGAAATAATCGATAAGAATTACGCTGAGCTTTGTGATAGCGTCAAGGCGCCAAAGCCTAAAATTAAAAGGACCGTTTTCACGGATAAAGAGCTTCAAGTCTTATGGGATAATCTCGAATTTCCATTCGTTAAAATGGTACTTATAGGAATCTATTCAGGGTGGCGCCCTCAAGAGTTGGCATCTTTAAAAACTGAAGATATCAATCTGGAGGAACGCACAATGTTCGGAGGGCTCAAAACAGATGCTGGAAAAAACCGTTGCGTCCCCATTCATTCGAAGATATTTCCTCTTATTTCATCGATATATGATAAAAGGAATAAATACCTTTTTAATGATGAAAATGGACAGCAAGGGACGTACATGACATATGAAAAATATCGTGGTCGCTTTAAAAAGATTAATGCCAAATTTGGCTTTGATCACAAACCACATGACACAAGACACTCTTTTGTAACTTTCGCCAAAGAGGCAAATATGGATGAATATATTCTCAAATTAATCGTAGGGCATGCGATCGAAGATGTTACCGAGAAAGTCTATACACACCGTACAATGGAACAGCTAAAAAGCGAAATTGAAAAGATCAATAAGTAACAATAAACTTAAATAAAAAAAGGTCTATAATACTCACTTAAGACACAAAATATCACTTGAACCCGCATAAAACTGTCATTCCTGCTTCCATCGAGGAAGCCATGAAATAATCCCAATAAACAAAAAACCTGCGATTCATCTCGCAGGTTTTTTTAATGGACTAAAAAGCCCGGTTCCACATTAAAAGCGGCGTAGTAGCGCGTGGTCATGATGGTGCCAACGGTCTGGAGGCAGGCGGACAGGGCGCCTTCTGCCTGGGCTCTGCAGGAGGGTTTTCCGGCAAGATAGGCGTCATTCATTTCCTCAATCTTCCGGAAGATGTCACCGGTTCCGGAAACGGAAAAGCTTCTGGGCTGCGGCATGGTCTCGCCCAGTGCCTTCTCGTTGTGCGCGCAGTAGCGGTACAGGCTTTTCTCAAACATAATATGTTCCTTCAGGTTTCCTTCATAGCGCTCGGTGTGGGCCTCGCAGAAAAAATCGGCGCAATAGTGACAGATGCTGCCAAGGCGTTCTGCCAGAAAGAACCCGGCGTCGAAGTCCATAATATCGCCAGCCTTTATGGCTGCGTCGATGGCAGCTCTCAGATGCTCAGAGGCATATTTCCTTTCATGGGGATGAAGGACAAAGCTAAAAGTGAGGTCCGGCGCGATATTTCCCAGCAGAAAGCCGGCACGGTTCAATGTAATTCCATAGTTTTCGTCAAGGTATTTCCAGATAATTTCTCCAAATATCAGGTGTGTCGGTTTGTTCATTAAGTGTTCAGCTCCCCTGTATTAAACTTGATTTACCTTTATAATACACCATAAAAGTTAAGAAAATACAATCCAAATTATGAAGATTTTCCTAAGATTTTACATGGCATTTATTATTTTAACACAAACCCGATAAGTTATTTACCCTTAACAAGTAAATTTATTCCAGAAAACCTTTTCTAAAATATGAAAACCACAATGCCTTCAAACAAGACATTGCGGTTTCATCAACAGCAGCAAAAATCATTTCCATAAACCAGTCCATAACAACGCATAACGACTAACATCTGAGGGTAATACTTCAAAACCGGCATACTCTTTAACCTCTGGTAGGCATTTTTGAATAAATATTTATTTTTATTCAACTATGTTTATATAAAATATTCTTTACCGCTAAAGAATTCCTTTATCTCTGCGAAGTTAGTGGTTATGCGTTGTTATGGAAATTTCTGGCGTCCAAAATTCTATATGAACAATGCCACAATTCAGGCCGGCATCAAAATATAGCGGAAAACAGCGTAATAGTGGCACAGGCTCCCAAGCATGACAAAGACATGGAACACCTCATGAAAACCGAACTCTGGCCATATATTGGGCTTTTTAAGGCCATACATAACCCCACCCACCGTATACATAATGCCGCCGAGCAGTAAAAACACAAAGCCGCCGGTGGGCAGCGCGTCGTAGAGGGGCTTGAGGGCAAAAAGGGCAAACCAGCCCATGAAAATATAGAGGCCTGTGTTCAACCACCGGGGCATATTAATCCAGAAAACCATCATCAGCACGCCAATCACCGCAACCGCCCAGATTGCACTCATCAGCGCCACCCGGGTCACACCTGTCAGGCACAGGAGGCAGAAGGGTGTATAAGAGCCGGCGATCAGCAGGAAAATCATGGAATGGTCGGTTTTTTTCATGCGCATGATTTTTTCAGGTGAACCGTGGACGGCATGGTAGGTAAAGCTGGTCGTATACAGAGCGATCAGGCCAAGTCCAAAAGCCAGCACCGAGGTCAGTGTCAGGGCATTGACTTCTTTTTCCACAGTGATAAGGACCAGCATGGCGATGGTGCCGATTACGGATAAGACGGCTCCGATCAAGTGGGTCAGCGCACTCATCGGGTCTCTGAATTTTTCAATCATTTTGTGTCACTCCTTATGTAGTTTTTAAAACTATGTATTGCGTTCTTTAAAATATATCACAATCTGTATACAATGTCAAATGCGTTTTTGATATTGTCTTTTTTGTGGCGTTAGCGTAAAATAAATAGAAATAACAAGGAGGTCTCCATGACAGAAGAACAAATTTTTGACTTGATTGACAGCCTGCAGCTTGACAGCCAGATCACCATACAGGACATCCCGGATCTGGACCTTTACATGGACCAGCTCATCACACTTTTTGAAAAGCATCTGGCGCCCACAAAGCGCAGGCCTGAGGACAAGCTGCTGACTAAGACCATGATTAACAACTATACTAAAAACAAGCTTTTAATCCCGGCCCAGAAGAAAAAGTACACAGTGGACCATGTGCTCCTCATGCTTCTGATCTACCAGCTGAAGCAGGTAACCTCCATGGAGGATATCAAAACACTTTTTGGCTTTCTCAGGGATGGAGAGTCGGTGGATCACGAAAAGCTTCAGTTTGTATACCAAAAATTCCTGGACAGCCAGGCCGGACAGCTCGGCGCACTGAAGGACGACGCGCGCCGCGTCGTCAAAAATGCCAAAGAAAAAACCGCCGAGTCCAATATGGAATCGACGGATTCAATGCTGATGTGTCTGCTGCTGTTTCAGCAGAGCCTTAATTACAAACGCCTCGCTGAAAAGCTTCTGGATGAAATGGCCCCGGATGCGGAATAACTATTCTACGTAGTTCCAGTTTTGTCCCGGATAATAAGCCAATGGATCGACAAAATTATCATTGACCATCCAGCCAAAGTGAAGATGGGGGCCGGTGGAATTACCAGTGCTGCCCACATAGCCGATGATGTCGCCTTTGGAGACAGTCGCACCCACTGAGGTAGCGATTGAAGACATATGGCCGTACAGCGTGGCCAGCTTATTACCGCTGCCATCTGTCCCCATGTTGATGACCACGCAGTTGCCATAACCGCCGTTATCCCCGGCGATGGAAACCGTACCGTCGCCAGCTGCCAGAATAGGGGTGCCGTAGCTCACAGCTACGTCAACGCCCTGATGGTTGGACCATTCGCCCGTAATCGGGTGGATACGTCCGGCAAAGGGACTGCTGATATTAAAGGCCTGAGAGTTATCCGGTGAGATGGGCCAGTAATACTCACCTGTCTGGATAAAATCACTCGCCTTTTCTCCGCCCATCTGCTTGGCAATGCTGTCCGCCGCTGCCTGTTCAGCCGCGATACCGGCCTTGTATTCCTCAATCAGTGCCTGGTTTTTTGCCAGCAGCTGATTCTGCTGTTCTTTCGCTTCATTTTGAACCGCTTTAGCCTGTTCTGCCGCTGCTTTATCCGCTTCCAGTCCAGCATTTTTTTCTTCCAGCTCTTTTTTCGTGTTTTCAAGGGCGGTTACCGCGTCCTTATCGGCCTGCATGACATTTTTCATCATATCGGCCCGGGCGATAAAATCCGTGAAATTATTAGAGGAGAACAGCACCTGGAGGTAACCGTCATTCCCGTACATGTACATGACACGGAGACGCTCTTCCAGTTCCTTTTCCTGTTTGTCCTGCTGTTCCTGCAGCACGGCGATCTGAGCCTTACGGTCTGCCATACGGGCATCCAGATCCGCAATTTGGCTGTTGATGGCGTCGATGGCCGCATTTGACTCGTTGACCTGTTTTTCAATTTCAGCCATACTGGTTTTAGTCGCCTCCATCTGAGACGACATATCTTTAATTCTCTGCGCACTCTCTTTCAGCTTTGCCATCAAATCGTCATTCCCCTCCGCAAAAACAGGGGTGCAGATCATCAGAAAACATAATAATCCTGCCAGAAAACCACACATTTTTTTCTTCATAGACCTTACTTATCTCTCCTTCTTTGTACTAACAATTACACATTTATCTCTAAGCATTTAAAAATTTCCTGATTGAGAACAAACTGCCAAAGGCGCCGATAATAATACCGTACACCAGACAGAACACAAAAATCGGCCCCATAATCAGCGCCGGAGATACCAGGTCGCTGTTCATAGGCATATTGACCGCGTTGGTGACATAGGCAATGGCATAGTAGTAACCTGTGCGTATAATCAGCATAGCCACCAGCGCCCCGAGACATCCGAGAAAGGTCCCTTCCAGTATAAAGGGCAGCCGGATATACCAGTCCGTTGCGCCAACATACTTCATGACCCCTATTTCCCTTCTTCTGGCAAAGCAGGTCAGCTTGATGGTGTTATAAATAATGAAGACCGAAATGACGGAAAGCACTGCCAGTATGACAATACACAGCGTATTGCTGAACTTACTGAAGCTTACCAGCGCATTGACGTATTCCTCACCATATTTGACATAATCGACCCCCTGGGACGCCAGCCCTTCGGCAAAGCTTTTGACGCTCCCCAGGTCCTCCGGATTCTGCACCTGGACAATAAACGATGCGGCCATCGGGTTATTGCTGCTGTCGTATCCTTTTAAAAGGCCTGAATAATCATCAAGGCTTGAAGAGAATTTTTCCAGGGCTTCGTCCTTGCTCTCAAAGGAGATGCCTGTCACCTGGCTGTTACCGCGAAGCGCTGTCTCAACCGAGGTTTTCTGATCCTCTGTGTATTCTGTTTTCATAAAAACACGCAGCTCCATGGCTGATTCCACATTTTCTGTAATGTGCTGGAGATTCACGGTGAAGATCACAAAAATCCCCAGAATGATCAGAGCCGCGACAACAGAAAGAATGGAGGCAATACTCATCAGATTATTCCGCTCAATGCTTTGAGCCGTATCCCTGAAAATACTTTTCAGCATCGAAAAAAAATGATGCTCCTTTTTTCTTTTTCCCATTAACATTCTCCCTCTCATCTGCACCCGCCTGGATGCAAATTATTACACAGCCCTCATAAAAATTTACAAATTATTTATTTCTGCTGTCTTATTATAGGTCATTTTACTTATAAAAAACTTTAAAAAACGTCGAAATCTGAAAGCATTGTAACAGATATATTTAAATTGTAACAAAAAAAACAAGTTTTAGCAAGGTAAACGTAAGCTCGCGCCGTCAAAATCATGATAGGTAGTCTCACGCCCCGGTGGGATCACGCAGAAGTGTTCCTCATCCCAGTTACCCATCAGCAGTTTTTCGATGGGGCTGATGTCCCCCTGCTTAACAACCGGTTCCAGCTTAATGGTCTCAGCGATCTTATCCACCCTTGGCTTCGCCTGGTTAAGATCATAGGCGCCGGTGTCAATGAGCATCAGATATTTGTAGTGCCGGTAGATCATGTCCATGATTTTCCGGGCCCGCTTTTCGCCAAAGCGTTTGTAATTGTAGTCGATCTCCCACTCCAGGCTCTGCTTGCCGTCCAGCCAGCCCCTTGTCAGAAAATAGGTGGTGGTCCGCACCCGTTCCAGATTTTCAAGGTTCGACAAAAACATGTCAATACAGTCCCCATATTTGGGAATGATCATGGTTGCGCTGCTGCTTTTTAACCCCACCAGGCCATTGCCGCAGTTGCCGTAAGCAAACAACAGCTCCTCGGCCTCCGGCTCTGCCTTGTCAATCTCTGCCTGAAGAGCGTCCCTCAGGTTTTCAGGGTAAGCGTGCAGTGTGTTATCCATCCAGACAGTTTCAATGTCGACGCCGCATTTTTCCTTAATGAGCTCGACTTCATCCTTAATCGTCTCACAGGCCAATAATTTTCTTCTTTTCATTTTGCAATCCCCTCATTACTTTTTCAAGTCCCGTTTTTCATTTTCCTCATTCATAGATAAGTATAGCGCATTTAACCCCGCGATGCAAAAATTTTTCTCTATCAACCGTGTAAAAGAGATGATATAATGGGAGAAAATGCAGGTATAATCACAAAGGAGAAATTATGGATAAAAAAGCTTTTCGTCAGGAAACCTTAAAGAAACGTTCTGACATTTACTCAAAGGAAATCGACGCACAGATCATTGACAATTTCATTCACTCCGACGCATACAAAGACGCGGACTGGATGATGCTCTACGTGAGCTTCGGCACCGAAATCCACACCCACGCCCTGATTGAGAGGGCACTGGCCGAGGGCAAGCATGTGGTCGTGCCGATCTGCAACACCGCGGACCATACCATCATCCTGTCTGAGATTCTAAACTTCCCGGGTGATCTGGAGGAAGGGCATTATGGCATCCTGGAGGTTAAAAACGACTGCCGCCGCGTGGTCGCGCCCGAAAAGCTGGATCTGGTGCTGGTACCCGGTATGGCTTTTACCGAAGCGGGCAACCGCATGGGCTTTGGCGGAGGCTATTACGACCGTTTTCTTGAAACCATCCGGCCCGACTGCAAAACCGTCGCGCTGATCCGTGAAGATTTTATTTATGATGAAATCCCCATGGAACCCCATGACAAGAGTGTGGACATCATCATTACCGAAGACCGGGTCAAGGCCTGCCGGTAACCAAGGAGAAAAAACAGAAAAATGAATGTACAGGAAACCATTGACTTTATCGAATCCAACGGGAAGTTTGGTATCCGGCTGGGCCTTGAAAGCATCGGCCTGCTGCTCAGTGAACTGGGCAACCCGCAGGACAAGCTGAAATGTATCCACGTGGCTGGTACCAACGGCAAAGGCTCGGTGAGCACCATGCTCTCCACCATTCTCAAAACCGCCGGGTACACCACAGGTCTCTACACCTCCCCGGCCCTCGAAACCTTTAACGAGCGGGTTCAGCTGAACAATGTCCCCATTCCGGATGACGACCTGATGCAGGTAACCAAAAAAGTTCAGGCCGCCTGCGACACGCTGGTGGCAAAGGGTGAGCCGCACCCCACTGGCTTCGAGATCGAAACCGCCCTGGCCTTTGAATATTTTTATGAAAAAGGAGCCGATCTCTGCGTGGTTGAGGTTGGCATGGGTGGCCGGCTGGACGCCACCAACATCATTCCCTCTCCCGAGGCCGTTGTCATTATGAGCATCAGCCTGGACCACACCGATTACCTTGGCGACACCATCGGAAAAATTGCCGGTGAGAAAGCCGCGATTATTAAGGAAGGGACGAGCGTCGTCATCTACCCTCAGGAAAAGGAAGCTGAGGACGTCATCGTAAGCTATGCTCAATCCATGAAAGCGCCCTTCACAATCGTCAACCCTGACAATATCTGCCGGGTTTCCGAAAGCCTTGACGGGCAGGTCCTGAAATATAAAAAGCCCGGCGGTATTGCCGGACTGGATACGTTCAGGCTGAAGCTTCTGGGTGAGCACCAGATTTTAAATTGTCTGACCGTGCTCAACACCCTGGAAATCCTGTTGAAAAAGGGTTATGCCATTCCCACATCGGCCATTACCGCCGGTCTTTCAGACGTCACCTTTCACGGACGCTTTGAGATCCTTCACCACGACCCCATTATTCTGATTGACGGCGCCCACAACCCGAACGGCATCGAGTATTTTGTCAAAAACATCAAGACCTATTTCCCGGGAAATAAGATTAACCTTTATTTTGGCATGCTGGCCGACAAGGACATCGACCTGGCCCTTAAATACCTCATGCCTGTGACCGGCGACGTTCATGCCCTGACACCCGAAAACGACCGCGCCCTTCCAGCCGATAAGATGGCTGAGCTGATTCACCGTGAGTACGGCAAAAATGTCAATTTCTACGACACCATCGAAGCCGCAGTGGACAGCATCGACCTGAGCGCAGAAGACCGGATCAACGTGTTTGTCGGCTCCCTTTATATGATCGGAGTCGCCCGCACTGCCATTGTAAAAAGATTAAAAACCAAAGAAGCATAAGCAAAAAGCGCCTGACAGCCGTCAGGCGCTTTTTTAATGCCGGTTGTTATTCCACATCCATCATCTGCATCCGTTCTTCCAGATGCTTTTTAACCACCATCAGCAGCAAAACGCTGATGACAATGGAGACAACAGCGAAAAAGCTGTACCCGAAGACCGGCGCGATGAAAAATCCTGTGGCAGCGGAAATCCCCACTACCAGAAGCATGTAGACCCAGCCCACCATCATGGCAATCATGACATTCATGTTGTTCTTGACCGCTTTCTGCGGATTATCCCAGTTGAGCAGCGGGCGCATCATATCCACAATCAGGCCAAAGGCCAGCAGCGGGAAGGAGCCGATGGTACCAAGCACCAGCGAAACAACCACTGTCCCAAGGGTCAGCGGCGTAATGAACGCCAGCAGAATGAGCGTAAAAACAATGCCCAGCAACTGAATACACAAAGCGCTCAGGCCACGCCCGATCATCTGGTCCAGCGGACGCACTGGCACGATGCAGGTCAGCCAGATGTTTTTGCCTTCCCGGGAGAAGGTGGTAGCTGTGGTACAGGCTATACTTCCGAAAAACATGAATACAACGATCAGAATCAGGTTCATGGCATCGGGCGCCGCCTTATAAAAATCTGACACAAGGGTCATAATGTCCATTCCGCCGGATTTTCCGAAGAACATAGACATCAAAAATACTAAGGGCACTACCACCACAATCGATACATTGTTAAAAAAGTAAATCGGCGTCCTCAGCAGGAGGCGCATATCCATTTTAAACACTGCCAGCGCCGGAGCGGACCGGTGCGACAGGGCTTTTTGCAGCTTCGTAACGGACAGGGCCTTTTTGCCCCTGCCACTTTCCTTGCCAGAGATCAGCCCTTTTACATAGACCCTTTCTCCCACAAAAACCATCAGGGCAAAGGCCGCCGCGGTGAGAATAAACAGCCCCAGCAGGCTGAGCATCCCTGTCAAAGTAATGCTGTTGAGACTCTGGGCCACCAGCAGGCTGACCGGATACATCCGGGTAATCGTCTTAAGCAGATAGCCGTTGTCGGCAAGCATGCTGTTGACCATTGTCATAGGGTCATCGCTGCCGCCGGCCATGCTCGACAGGTACATCTGCAGGCCCAGGAAAAACGCCAGCACCGCAAACAGGGCAACAATCTGGAAAACATCCTTCTTTCCCTTAAAGCTGTTGCTGCGCATCAGCAGCATAATCAGCAGCGTTTCAAGCGCCAGAGGCAGCACTGGCAATATGACAATGACGATCAGCGCCATCATGTAATAGAGGATTCCCATTCCCTGCCCCATGCCGTAAATAACAGCCGGAGGCAGCATAAGCGCCGCGGACAGCAGTACCTCCATAAAAATAATGCTGCCAAATTTACCGATGATAATATTCCTCGGCTTAATGGGCAGAGGCAAAAGCATTTCGACGCTGCCCGAAAAGTAAAACTCTGCCATAATATAGGCAAGGCCAAAGAAAATGATCACCACTGAAATCACAGTATAGGCCATAGGCAGAAGCACAGACACCTGACCGATGGCTGCCATGCCTGTGTACATCATAGCCATATATGCCACATACAGGCCATAGAGCGGCAGCATCGCCACCAGCACCAGGACAGGCAGCCCAACCTGCTTTAAAAAGGCCTTTTTATTGTTTTTACGGTTATACTGGATCAGAGACAATCCCAGGTTAGTATTGATAAAAAGCTTGGTCAAGCTGATAATTTCTTTCATTTTTCCGTCAACTCCAGGAAGATATTTTCTAAGGATTCCTTACTGCCTACCTTTGCCCGGATTTCATCCATGGTGCCAATCTCGATAATCTGTCCTTTGTTGATAATGGCGATCCGGTCGCAGAGCTTTTCGGCGACATCCAGCACATGGGTGGAAAAAAACACTGATTTTCCACGGTCGCACATTTCCCGCATAATTTTCTTCAGCTCAAAGGAGGCTTTAGGGTCCAGGCCCACCATAGGCTCATCGAGCACAAAAAGATTCGGGTCGTGGATTAAAGCGCCGATCAGGGCAATTTTCTGCTTCATCCCATGAGAATAAGAGCTGATGGGATCCCCCACTGCCTTGTCAAGCTCAAAGATTTTCAGATACTTTTCCGCACGCGCTGCCCGGTCCGCCTCCGGCACCTCATAAACGTCGGCCATAAAGTTCAAGTACTCGATCCCCTTGATCTTTTCAAAAAGCTCAGGATTATCCGGCACATAGCTGAACTGCTGCTTGGCGCCCATGATATTCTGGCTGTTGTCCACACCGCCAATAAATATCTGTCCGCTGTCTGGCTTAAGCAGGGTAACAATCATTTTAATGGTCGTGGTCTTGCCCGCGCCGTTTGGTCCCACAAATCCGAAAATCTCACCTGGCCGCACCTCAAAGTGAATATCGTCAACGGCCTTTACTTTTTTGTCGCCGTAGGTTTTTGAAACATTTTTTATCTTTAACATTCAGGTCACTCCCTTTGATTTGTTAGCCCTATTATAACCGCTACCCTTTTGGTTAGCTTTTATAAAGTTTAAAGAAATGATAAAGATTAAAAAAACCTCTGCCTGATCTCAGACAGAGGGGTTCTCAGTTTTTCTATTCCGCAACCGCTTCGGGATTTTCTTCGCTTTTTTCCGCTGCTGGCGCTTTGACCTCCATATCCTTTGGCAGCACCAGATTCAGGATAATGGCTACTACAAAGACAATGGCCACACAATTATTCGCAAAAACCTGCTGAACCATCTGAGGGAAGATCGTGAAAATCTCTGGGACCTCGGTAAAACCGATCCCCACGCTCAGTGAAAGGGCCACAATGATGGTGTTGCGCTGGTTGAAGCCACAGCGGGTGATCATCTGGATACCGCTGACAACAATGGTGCCAAACATCATGATGGTGCAGCCTCCCAGCACCGCTTCAGGCAGCGTTGCGAAAAGCTTTCCGACCACTGGCACAAGCCCGGCCAGAATCATGACACAGGCGCCGGTCATAATGGTAAAACGGTTGACCACCCTTGTCATGGCAATAAGGCCGACATTCTGGCTGAAAGAAGTAATGGGCATACAGCCAAACAGAGAGGAGATAGAACTCATATAACCATCGCAGGCCAGCGAGCCTGAGATTTCCCGGTCCGTCACATCTCTGCCCAGGCCTGTCACAGTCATGGCAGAAGTATCCCCGATCGTCTCAGTGGCTGAGACCAGAAAGATCAGGGTCACAGCGATGATGGCGCCCAGATTAAACTCTGGAACAAAGGGCATGAACTGCGGCAGGGCGATCACCCCCACACTGTTCATATCTGAAAAATCCACAGCTCCCATAAAAATCGCGAGAATATACCCGACCACCAGACCAAACAGCACAGAGAGCTGCTTCCAGTAGGATTTCGCAAAAATATTGAACAGCAGGCAGCACACCAGTGTCACGCTTCCCAGAATCAGATTCTGGGCTGAGCCAAAGGTTTCACTGCCGCTGCCGCCCCCAAAGGAGGTTGCGCCCACAATCAACAGTGAAAATCCGATAGAGGTGACCACACAGGCTGCCACAATGGGCGAGATAATCCTCCGCCAGTATTTGGCGAAAAGTCCCAGCGTCCCCTCGATGAGCCCGCCGACAAGCACCGCGCCCATGGCGGCCGCGTAGCCGTAGGTGGCAGAGACATAGCTCAAAATCGTGACAAAGGTAAAGCTGATCCCCATGACAATGGGCAGTCGGGCTCCCAGCTTCCACAGGGGATAAAGCTGTACCAGCGTCCCAATCCCGGCGATAAACATGGCGTTCTGCACCAGCATGGCCTTCTGATCCTCACTGAGTCCGGCGACATTGGCCACGATAAGGATCGGGGCAATATTAGCCACAAACATGGCCAGCACATGCTGCACACCAAAAGGAATGGCCTTTGAGACCGGTACACGGCCGTCAAGCTTGAAAATATTGCTGACGCTGGCCGTTATGTTTTCTTTTTCCTTCATTTCATTTCTCCTTGTAATTTCTCGGTAACTTAGTAAGTATATCCGATATGGCTGTCTGTTTCAAGAAAATATTAACGCGGCTTTTCCAAATATTTTTAAAACCCCGCGGGATCGCAAACAGCGAACCCACGGGGTTTTGCTTATCAGGCTTCTGTCTGCCTTTCACTGTGCTTCTGGTCCACAGCGTCCACCACAAAGGCAATAGTCTGGTCACCCATAATATTCGTTGCCGTCCCAAAGCTGTCCTGGGAAAAGTGCAGCGAAATAATGAGAGACTGCATGCTTTCGGTAAAGCCAAGCATGGAGCCGATAATACCAAGAGCTGCCATAACACCGCCGCCCGGAACTCCCGGGGCTGCGACCATCGTGACGCCCAGCATCAGGATAAACGGCAGGTAAAGGCCGAAATCCGGCGACATCCCGCTTGCCAGCATAATGCCCATGGTTCCAAGCACCAGACAGACCGTATCGCCGGCCAGATGAATGGTCGCACACAGAGGGATGCAGAAATCTGCCACGTCCTTCGTGATCTTATTCTTATAGGCACATTCCAGATTAACCGGAATGGTTGCCGCTGACGACTGAGTCCCCAGCGCGGTAAAATAAGCCGGAATAATATTTTTGATCTTCCTGAACTGATTTTCTCTTGTTAAAAGCGATGCGACGCCAAACTGAACAAGGAGATAAACCCACTGAAAAACAAGGATCATGACAAAGAGCATGATGAACATCTTAATGGTTGAAAAAAGCTCTCCCGACGCGGCAATACCGGCAAACTGCGTAGCGATATAAACCGGGATCAGCGGGATAATGATCTTTTTCAGCGTGAGTGTAATAATCTGCTGTAAATCCTTCAGACAGCCCAGCAGACGCTCTCCCTTAATATTTGCAAGGCCGATCCCCAGCACAAAGGCCAGGATCAAAGCCGTCATAACGCCAAATACCGGATCGACGCTGATGGTAAACAGCGGTGAAAACTCTGTTCCGCTGGTATTCATACTGCTGATGGGGCTGATCCACTGCGGGAGTACAGCGTATCCAAAAAAATACGCCAGAAGGCCTGCAAGCACCGTAGAGCAATAAGCCAAAAGCAGCGTAACAAGAAAAAGTTTATTGGCCTTCTGGCCAAGATCTGCCAAACCGACTGCCACAAAGGAGACGATTAAAAGCGGGATCAAAAATTGTAAAAAAGTGCTGAACAGCGAGGTGAACGTCGCTGAGATTTCGATGACCAGGCGAAAAGCCGGGGCATCGCTTACGTTAAAAAGATTGCCGAGGGACCCGACCAGTATCCCGATCAAAATCCCCAGCAAGAGCTTCGGCAATATGCCTAAATTGATTTTCCCCATAATGGCCTTGAACCTCCTCAAGCGCTTCGCTTAATCCAGGTTATGGATAAAAAGCCCGCTTCGGAGTTTGGGTTCAAACCAGGTGGATTTCGGCGGCATGAGCAGATCAGCGTCTGCGATGGCCATCAGCTCGGAAATCGCGGTGGGATACATTGAAAAAGCCACCTTCATGTCCTCGCCGACACGGCGTTCAAGCTCACCAAGGCCCCGGATACCGCCGACAAAGTCAATGCGCTTATCGGTGCGGATATCCTCAATGCCTAAAATAGGTATCAGAATATTATTCTGCAGGATCGCCACATCCAGGCTGCCCACCGGATCGTCGGCAGCATAGGTGCCTTCCTTGGCCGTCAGCAGATACCATTTGCCCTCCAGGAACATCCCAAAGGTGCCCTTTGCAGGCGGATGGACAGGCTCTGTACCTTTTTCTTCCACGTCAAACTGTTTTTCCAGCGCTTCGATGAACGCATCTGCAGTCAAGCCGTTCAGATCCTTTACCACACGGTTATAGTCCATGATGGCAAGCTGTTCATCCGGGAACAGTACAGACAGGAAGTAATTGAATTCTTCATCTCCGGTATAATCCGGGCGCTCCTCGCGGCGCATGAGACCTACCTTAACGGCAGACGCGCAGCGGTGATGTCCGTCGGCAATATAGAAATTACCGACTTTTTTGAAATCCTCGACCAGACGGCCGATGGTTTCTTCATTGTCGATGACCCAGACACGGTGGATAACACCATCGTCGGCTGTAAAGTCAACTACCGGTTTGTTTTTCATGGTTTCGGCAATAATGCCGTTGATATCCTCCTGTCCGCGGTAGGTCAGAAAGATCGGGCCCGTGTTGGCGTTGCAGGCATCCACATGCTTAATACGGTCCTGCTCTTTATCCTCACGGGTAAGCTCGTGTTTTTTAATGGTGTTGTCCAGATATTCGTCAATGGCCGTACAGGCAACCAGGCCTACCTGGCTTCTGCCGTCCATAACAAGCTCATAAAGATAAAGGCTCGGCGTTTCATCCTGAGCGATGACCCTGCGGTCATACAGCTTCTGAAGGTTCTTGGCTGCCTGCTCATACACAAAGGGATCGTACATATTCATGCGGTGATCCAGGGTGCTTTCCGGACGGTCAACTCTCAGAAAAGAGTCATACTTGCCGTAAACGGCAGCAGCCGCTTCCTCACGATTATAGACATCGTAAGGAAGTGCTGCCACATCAGCGGCTTTTTCCGGAACAGGACGAACGGCTTTAAAGGGTCTGATTGTTGCCATATCGCGTTCTCCTTATCCTTATTTTAAAACACGGACGCGGGTGACGCCTTCAATGGTCTTTAACGCTTCTTTCACATTATCGCCCACTTCGCTGTCGACGTCGATCATGGTATACGCCCATTCACCTCGGTTTTTGTTGGTCATGTCAGAGATATTGATGTTGTGTCCCGCGAGCACAGCAGTGATCTGACCGATCATGTTCGGAATGTTTCGGTGATTGACGGTGATGCGGTGTACGCTGTTGCATACACCCATGCTGCAGTTTGGATAGTTTACAGAGTTTACAATGTTACCATTTTCGAGGTATTCGCGCAGTTCTTCTACAGCCATAACCGCGCAGTTTTCTTCGCTCTCCGGTGTGGAGGCGCCGAGATGGGGAATGTTGATCACATTCGGCATCTTTAAGGTTTCTTCATTAGGGAAATCCAGAACATATGCGGCAACGGTTCCGTCTTCAAGAGCCGTCTTGATGGCTGCATCGTCGACCAGACCGCCGCGGGCAAAGTTCATGAGACGCAGGCCCTTTTTCGTTTCCTTTAAAATGTCTGCATCCACAAAGTTTTTGGTTTCTTCCATGAAGGGTATATGTAAGGAGATATAGTCGCAATTTTTAAAGATTGCTTCCTTGCTTGTGGACCGTTTTACTTTTCTGCTTAATCCCCAAGCATGTTCAATGGATAAATAGGGGTCGAAGCCGTAGACCTTCATACCAAAATCTACTGCCATGTTCGCTACCAGTACCCCGATAGCCCCAAGGCCGACAACGCCCATTTTTTTACCGTACAATTCCGGCCCGACAAAGGCCTTCTTTCCCTTTTCTACAGCTGCTCCGACATCGCCGGTTTCAGAAAGCAGTGTTTTCGTCCATTCGACGCCGTCCACTACCTTACGGGAGGACATCAGCATCCCCAGCGCCACGAGCTCTTTAACAGCGTTGGCGTTGGCTCCCGGAGAGTTACAGACCACAATCCCCAGTTCAGAGCATTTATCGATTGGAATATTGTTTACGCCCGCGCCTGCGCGGCCAATAAACTTAACGCTCTCGGGAATATCCATATCGTGCATTTTTGCACTTCTCACGAGAATGGCATCCGGTGCTTCTACAGCATCTGCAACAGTGTAGTTTTCATCTAATAACTTAAGACCTCTTTTAGAGATATTATTGAGGGTTTGTACTTCAAAATTCATTTGTAATTACCTTTCAATTCAGCTGCAGCAAATCCTGGCCTACTTCGACACTACCCAGGCTTTACTACACGCAGTATTTGGTGCGCCTGCAATACGGGCGCCGGTGCTTAACGTGCTGTCAATGAATGTTTTTTATTTATTTGTTTTCTGTTTCAAACTTCTTCATGAAGTCGATGAGTGCATCTACGCCTGCCATTGGCATTGCGTTGTAAATGCTGGCGCGCATACCGCCGACAGTGCGGTGGCCCTTCAGGTTTTCAAGGCCTGCTGATTTGGCTTCCTTAACAAATTTCGCATCCAGCTCTTCGTTTCCGGTTACAAAAGGCACGTTCATTAAAGAGCGGTCTTCTGGAACAACGGTTCCCTTGAACATGGCGCTGTTGTCCAGGAAATCATACAATTTCGCAGATTTTTCTTTGTTAAAGGCTTCCATGGCTGCAACACCACCCTGTGCTTTTACCCAGTCGTAAACAAGTTTGCAGATATAAATGCCATAGCACGGCGGGGTATTGTAGCAGGAGTCTGCATCCACATGTGTCTGATAATTCAGCATGGTCGGTGTCATGTCCATAGCATGTCCAACGAGGTCTTTACGGATAATGACCGCAACCACGCCGGCCGGTCCCATGTTTTTCTGAGCGCCAGCGAAGATCAGTCCGAACTTGGACACATCATATACTTCAGACAAAATATTGGAAGACATGTCTGCGATCAGCGGCACATCGCCTGTTTCCGGCAGATTGTCTGGTCTGAAGCGTGTTCCGTAAATGGTGTTATTGACACAGATATAGAAGTAATCCGCATCTTTTCTGAAGGTTGCAGCATCCAGCCTGGGGATGTAAGAAAATGTCTTATCCGCAGAGGATGCAACGGCCTGAGCGTCACCATAACGTCCGGCTTCCTGGAAAGCTTTTTTAGCCCAGTTACCAGTGATCACAAAGTCAGCCTTACCGGTGTTTGTCATCAGGTTTAACGGGATCATGGCGAACTGTGTAGAACCGCCGCCCTGTAAGAACAGGATGTCGTAATTGTCCGGCACGCCCATCAATTCCTTATACAACGCCTTAGCGTCAGCCAAAATTTCAGCAAATGCAGCAGAACGGTGGCTCATTTCCATGACAGACATTCCGGTTCCACCATAGTTGAGCATTTCTGCTGCGGCTTTTTCAAGCACTTCTACCGGCAAAGCAGATGGACCGGCAGAAAAATTGTAAACTCTTTCCACTATAAATTCCTCCTAAAAAATTGGTATGATTTCTGCATCATTTTAGGTGCATTGTATAATTATAAATTAACCGCTCTCCTTTTTCAAGATAAAGTAAGCAATATTCCTGTTAAATCAGCATTAAAACCTTTGCAGTTTTTCCGGATTAATCCTCTGTTAAACACAAAAGCCCGGCGCAGTTCTGCGCTGGGCTTTTTACTTTCTTTATTCAATGGTCACCGTTGTCCTGGCGGGTGTGATACTCTTAATCTGGTCAGATGGAAGGGATATCTGGATCGCGACCTCCTGGTCACCCTTTCCGAGACCATTCAGGTCAACGAAAGCCTTGATGTTATCCGCTGTCAGCTTGTTAAGCTCGGTGGCTGTACCGCTCAGCTTCACAACTACCGAAGAATCCTTTACCTTGGCGGCGGTGAGCCCCTGACCCACATTTCGGGTCTCGATACTGCTGATCGTAAAGCTCTTTTCAATAATCGGTTCAATATTGACAGTGACAGTGGCTTTATTCCCATTATCCAGGAAAGAAGCCCCATCCGGCAGCTTCAGGGTAACCTCCTTTGTCACCGCTTTATTGGCCCCTGAAACATCCACCGGATCAATCTGAATGTTCTGAATAGTGTCCAGAACCTCCTGCTTGGCGCCGACCATTTTCTGGGTCGGGTCAACGGTCACGCTGGTCACCTTGTAGCCAGACTGGGGGTCACCCGTCGTTGCCGGCGGGGTGATGTTAACCGTTTTGGTCTTACCCACCTCAATATTAACGCGGACAACATCCGGCTCGCACTCAACGCCGCTGACAATATTTCCATCTTTATCGTAGGGTGTCACTTCCAGCATTCTGGAGGTATCCTCGGTCAGGCCATTTACATTGGCTGTGACCGCAATTTTATCAATGGCCGCAATGCGGTCTTCCGCGCCGGTTACCTGAACCTTTTCTGTGCTGGTGGCTGAGATCACAGCATTATCATTGCCAGGCTTACCCTGCGTAATGACCTCTACATTCTTTTCGGACTCAATAACGTTGTCCACTACCAGATGCAGTGTGCTTGGATTAACCTCTTTCAGAATAACGGAGTTGGACAGCCCCTTGATGACAATCTCAGGGTTATACTCGCCCTTTTTATCGATATCTTTCATATCCACTTCTGCGGTGATCTCATTGGTATTGATCTCCTGGAGACTCCGGTCTGTCCCCTGCACACGCAGGTTAACATAATAATTACGGTTATCCTCAAGCACCAAATGCTTTTCCTGCAGGGTTTCCATATTTGTAAAGGTGACTGGAATGGCGTTGATATCCTGGGGAACAATATCATTGCTGTTCCCATTGATGAACAGCCAAAGGATAATGGCCAGGACCGCTGAACTCAGCAGCCTTATGGTTTTTTCATTGATTGATATCTGTTTCTTTTTCTTCTTCGTTGCCATCTTTTTTTCCTCGGAATTTAAAGAATCCTTTTTCACTGTCATTTTCGTCATCCTTTGCCATAAAACGGTCTGTTAAGAGCTGCTCAACCATCGCCGGCGTCATGTTCCGGGTCAGTGTGCCCTTTTCCGTATATGAAATGGTACCCGTTTCCTCTGAAACGATGATGGTAATGGCGTCAGATTTTTCCGAGATTCCCAGGCCTGCCCGGTGTCTGGTTCCCAGCTCACTGCCCAGATAACGGTTGTCGGATAAAGGCAGCAGGCAGCCCGCCGCCCGGATCTGGTTTGTCCAGAGCTTCACCACCATTGCGCCGTCATGGAGCGGCCTGTTTGGTGTGAAAATATTTTCAATCAGCTCCTGACTGATGTCTGAGTCCAGCTCAATACCCGTATCCACAATGTTGTTTAGCCCGGTGTTCATCTCGCAGACAATCAGCGCGCCGATATGCTCCTTTGAAAGGTTCCCCACAGCCCGGCTGATCTCCCCGATATCGTTCAGCATCCTCGCCCTGTCACGGTTGCTTTTCCTAAAAACCTGTTTAAAGGCTCTGTTATTTCCCAGCTGCTCAAGGGCAGAGCGCAGTTCGGGCTGGAACACCACCACAAAAATGATGAACGCGAAGGTAAACATGCTGTTGATTAAGTAGTTCAACGTTGTAAAACCCAACCAGTTGCTGAGTGGCGATAGAATCAGTAAAATAATGATCCCTTTTGCCACCTGCTCTGCTTGGGTACCGCGTATCCACATCAAAACCTTGTATATTAAAAAAGTAATAATGATAACTTCGATGACGCTGCTGACTGTTATTCTTGATTGTATATATAAACGTAGTTCTTCCATACCGTTGTTATCCCCATATGTAGTATGCATTTATTATACACTATTTTTTCTTAAGTTATAACCAGATTTGAACAAGTTTTTTTCATTTTACAATTTTGATACACTTCTTTACAAAAATAACGTTTACAAATCCAGAAAAGGTGGTATAATAATATCATAATCAATTACAAAGAAGATTACTTTAAGTGTTTCTACAGCATTGTAGCAAACGTCAAATAAAAGAATTAGAAGCCACAATCTCGCAGCCGAGGTATACTGGTAAGTTCATCATATTTTATTTGAAAAAGAATCTATCCGAGTGAATTGATAAAATTTACAGGAAAGGGGTGAGACCACCAAAAATGCAAACTGAACCAAAGAATTAAAACCGGTTCCATCGTACAAAGGTACAGAAATATGGAGCCGGTTTTAATTTTTTGATTGATGCAAAGGAGCACTTCTATGAAAAATCATCTTTTTTACCTGATCCCCAAAAGTGACGTCATTTTCTTATATAACCATCAATCCTTCGAGGAGGCCTATGACCTGTTCCTGAAAAGCGGCTACACAGCCATGCCGGTTATTAATAAACGCGGGCAGTATGTTGGCACGATTTCAGAGGGCGACCTCCTGCGCACGCTGGCCCTGAGCATGGAGCATCCCGAGATCGCCTTAAAGGACTTTGCTGTCAAGGATATTGATTTTAAAACAAAGGCCGAGGCTGGCCGTGTCGACGATTCCTTCGAGACCATCCTGGAGATGGCCACCCACCAGAACTTCGTCCCACTGGTCGATGACCAGAATGTATTCATCGGCATCCTGCGCAGACAGGAGCTGATTAAAGAGCTGCTGAATTACCTCAAAGAAATCGACGCGCCCATCGAGGGGTAAGTAAAAACCCGCATTGTCATTTTTACGGCAACGCGGGTTTTTTATTCTTATTCCATTGTGAGAATCAGTTCGCCGGACTGGACGCTCTGTCCTTCGGACACATAAATTTCTTTAATTTTTCCTGCGGCGTGGGCCACAATTTCTGTTTCCATCTTCATGGCTTCAACGATGATCAGCGGCTGGTTTTCAGCCACTTCGTCACCCTCATTCACCAATACCTTCAAGACAGTACCAGGGATGCCAGACCCAATTTCTTTTGGATTGTTTTTGTCTGCCTTGAGCATGGTGCTTTTCTCTTTGGAGAACAGGCTTCGCTTATCTTCGATATAAATTTCACGGCGGAAACCATCGACCTCAAAGAGGACAGGACGGTAGCCTTCTTCGTTGGGCTGCCCCATCTTAACCATACGGATAATAAAGCGTTTCCCCTTATCCACCTCAACCTCAGCGGTTTCACCTTCCTTGAGTCCATAGAAGAAAGCGTGCGTATCCATACGCATGAAATCGCCGTAATCCTGATAAAATTTCACATAATTTTTAAAGACCTTGGGGTACAGCGCCGCACTCGTGACCTCGCGTTCTGCCAGCTCAATGCCAAACTCATCGCGGTATTCTGCACGGATCGCCTCAAAATCTTCCGGCGGGAGCAGGGTGCCCGGACGGACGGTGATGGGTTCAATGCCTTTCAAAACAATTTCCTGAAGCTTCGGATCAAAACCGCCCTCAGGCTGGCCAATCATCCCCCTGAAATAATCCACAACTGAATTTGGGTAAGCGAGATCCTTTCCCTTGTCGTAGATATTATCCTTGTCCAGACCATTTTGTACCATAAAGATCGCCATATCCCCAACCACCTTGGAGGATGGGGTAACCTTGACAATATCACCTAAAAGGACGTTGGCTTCCATATATTTCTGCTTAACTTCTTTGAACTTATGGCCGAGACCAAAGCTTTCGACCTGGCTTTTCAGATTAGAATACTGACCGCCTGGAATTTCCAGCTTGTAAATTTCCGCACTTCCGGATTTCAAGCCAGATTCAAACTTACCGTAAACCTGACGGGTTGTCTCCCAGTAATCGGAAATCAGCTGGAGATCGTCCTCGCTCATGCCCGTATCACGCGGGGTATTGGCCAGAGCCGCAACCACAGAGTTTAAGGACGGCTGGCTGGTCAGGCCGCTCATGCTGCTGAAAGCCGCATCGGCGATATCTACACCTGCCATGGTGGCCATAAGAATGGCCGCGACGCCGTTGCCCGCAGTATCGTGCGTGTGCAGGCGAACCGGGATCTTCACTTCTTCCTTCAGGGTTTTGATCAGCTTGAATGCTGCTGCCGGTTTTAACAGGGCAGACATATCTTTAATGGCCAGGATGTGCGCACCGGTTGCCTCAATTTCATGAGCCATGCGCACATAGTAGTCCAGATCGTATTTTATTTTTTTAGGGTCCAGAATATCGCCAGTGTAGCACATAGCGACTTCGCAGACCTTGTCGGTTTTCAGGACTTCCTCGATGGAGACCTTCATCCCCTCCATCCAGTTGAGGGAGTCAAAAATACGGAAGACGTCAATCCCGCCCTCGGCGGATTCTTTGATAAACTTACGCAATACATTGTCCGGATAGTTTTTATAACCGACCGCGTTGGCCCCGCGCAGCAGCATCTGGAACAGGATGTTTGGAATACGCTTGCGCAACTCGTCCAGTCTTCTCCATGGAGATTCCTTCAGGAAATTATAAGCTACGTCAAAGGTAGCGCCGCCCCACATTTCCAGTGCAAAAATATCCTGTCCAAGATAGGCGGTTTCCTTGGCGATCTTGATCATATCGCGGCTGCGGACACGGGTGGCAAACAGAGACTGGTGCGCGTCGCGCAGTGTGGTGTCGCCCAGAAGCAGCTTGTCCTGGCTCTGAATCCATTTAACCAGGCCATCCGGACCCTGTTCATTCAAAATCTGCTTGGTACCGCGAAGCTCGATGCCTCTCGGAATTTCTGGGATTTCCGGTTCATCAAAATCCGGTTTGTTACCAAAGGTTTCATTGACAGCCATTTCGCCAAAGTAACGGATCACGTCGTAGGCCTGGCTCTTTTCTGCCTGAATATTGAACAGCTCAGGGTGATCGTCAATGAATTTGGTATCACAGTTGCCGCTCTTAAACATATCGTGTTCCAGAACGTTGATCAGGAAGTCCTTGTTGGTCTGAACACCCTCGATCTGCATTTCCTTAAGGGCACGAAGCGCCTTGCGGCGAGTATCCTCAAAGGTTCTGGAATAAGAGGTGGATTTCATTAAGAGGCTGTCATAGTAAGGGGTGATCTCGCCGCCGGTAAAGCCGTTGCCGGTATCGAGACGGATACCCGCACCACTGGCGGTACGGTAAACGTCCAGACGGCCCGTATCCGGCATAAAATGGTTTTTGGGGTCCTCGGTGGTAACACGGCACTGGATAGCATAGCCGCGGCTTCTGACGCCTTCCTGGCTCTTGATGTTAATCTCATCCGAATCCAGTGGATAGCCCTCAGCGATCATGATCTGGGACTGAACCAGGTCGATACCTGTGACCAGTTCGGTAACAGTGTGCTCTACCTGGATTCTCGGGTTCATTTCAATAAAGTAATGATCGCCTTTTTTATCCACCAAAAACTCAATGGTACCGGCGTTGCGGTAATTGACCGCCTTAGCCAGCTTCAAAGCATCGGCGCAGATGGCCTGACGCTGTTCCTCGCTGATGCTGAGCGACGGCGTAAACTCGATAATTTTCTGATGGCGTCTCTGGATCGAGCAGTCACGTTCAAAAAGATGGACTACATTGCCATAAGCGTCGCCCAGAATCTGGACTTCAATATGCTTTGGCTCTTCCAGATATTTTTCAACAAAGATGGTGCCGTCGCCAAAGGCCTTGGTAGCCTCACTCATAGCCGAATGGTATTCCTTTAACAGGTCCTTTTCATCGCGAACGATACGCATACCGCGTCCGCCGCCGCCGGCTGCAGCCTTAAGCATGATCGGATAACCCGCCACCTTTGCAAATTCCGCCGCCTCTCTGTCTGAGGTAATGGGCTTTTCGACACCCGGAATGGTGGGCACATTAACGGATTTAGCCACAATTTTAGACTGGATTTTATCGCCCATCTGTTCCATCATGGTGTGGGTCGGTCCGATAAAGGCAATCCCTTCCTCTTCACAGCGTCTGGCAAACTCAGGATTTTCGGACAGGAAGCCATAACCTGGATGGATGGCGTCCACTTCCTTTTTCTTGGCCAGGGAGATGATCTTGTCCATATTCAGGTAGGCTTCGACCGGACCGGTAGTACCGGTAATCAGGTAAGCCTCATCCGCCTTGGAACGGAACAGAGACATCTTGTCCTCCTGGGCATAGATGGCAACTGTCTGGATACCAAGCTCCTGGCAGGCACGAATAATACGAATGGCGATTTCGCCGCGGTTAGCAATCAATACCTTGTTAAATTTTTTCATTTGCAACTCTCACTTCACTATAAAATTACAGCCTGCCGCGCTTGGTTAAGCGTGACAGACCAGTGCATAAATATTTATTGTTACTCTATTATATATAAACCTTCAGCCAATGAAAAGAAAAATTTTTGTTATTTAAGATAAAAACAAGTGTTTTTATTTGAAAAACACCATTTTTAAACCATCTTCGTATCCTGTTCATCAATATATGCCTGCTGAACCCTCTTGCTCTGGTCCATAACGGCATGGATAAACTCCGTATAATATTTTTTATAATCCGCGTTTTCTAATTTTTCTGTGTGCTTTTTTACGACCTCTGCCTCCCGTTTGGGATCGAATATTTCTCCATGATTTGTGAATTTATATTCAGCTACCTGGTAAACAAGATCGAGCCGTTCCTCAAAAAGAGCGCGCATTTCCGCGTCTACTTCATCAATACGCACCCGGATTTCTTCAATTGATTTCGCCATATTTACTCCTCTATACTAAAAAATCCAGCATACAAAGCGCTGTGACCGCCTCCACTACCGGACAGGCCCTCAGGACAATGCAGGGGTCATGCCTGCCCTGTATCTCAATTTCAGCGTCCTTTTTAGCGGCCATGTCAATGGTCTTCTGGGGTTTTGCGATGGAAGCCGTAGGCTTAAAGGCTGCCCGATACACGATGGGCATGCCGTTTGTAATTCCGCCGTTAATTCCGCCGTTGTTGTTTGTTGTTGTCTTAACTCTTTCACCATCCATATAAAAAGGATCATTGGCCGCAGAGCCACGAAGACTGGTGATATCAAAGCCCAGTCCAAATTCAACACCTTTTACCGCAGGCACCGAAAACAGCAGTGCGGACAACCGGCTTTCAACGGAATCAAACAGCGGGTCACCCACTCCGGCCGGCATACCTGTTATGTAGCCCTCGATCACACCGCCCACAGAGTCCTGATCCTTAATGGCCTCAAGGATTTCATCCTTCATCGTCTCCTCCAGTGTCTTTGTATACAGTGGAAACAGCGGGTTTTCATAACAGAGCGACGCGTATTCCTCAGGCTTCAGATCTCTTTTATCCTGAACGCTGCCGATGGATAAAATCCGGCTGCCGATTTTAACCCCGGGAGCGATCTGAGAAAGCGCCTCCCTGGCGACAGCACCGGCAAAAACGATGGGCGCCGTAAGACGTCCTGAAAAATGGCCGCCTCCCCTGTAATCCTGAAAACCGCCGTAGCGCATCCAACCGCTGTAATCGGCGTGCCCCGGGCGCATGAGATCCTTTGTCCGGGCATAGTCCTTTGAACGGGTATTGCCGTTTCGGATAATCCCGGTAAGCGGAGTGCCTGTGGTTTTTCCTTCAAAAAAGCCACTGACAATTTCCACCTCATCCGCCTCCTTACGCGGGGTAGCCAGGCGGCTGCTTGCGGCGGCTCGGCGTTTCATTTCCGCTGCAACTTTCTCCAGGTCCACTTTCACGCCAGAAGGAAGACCATCAATGGTTGCTCCAATGGCAGTTCCGTGGGATTCCCCAAATACTGAAACTTTGATCTTATTCCCCCAGATCGAACTCATGGATAACACCTCCCATTTTCTTAAAATCTTCCCAGAAATCCGGATAAGATTTTCGTACACTCTCGGCGCCTGTTATCGTGAGCTTATCCTCACAGGCGAAGCTGGCAATGGCGGCCGCCATTGCAATACGGTGGTCGTTGTGACTGTCCACCACACCCCCTGTAAAATGTTCAACGCCTTCAATAGTCATCCCCTCAGGATGTTCCGTAAGTTTTGCCCCCAGAGTGGTCAGCACTTCATTCATGGCAGCCAGCCGGTCCGACTCCTTAAAACGCAGGCGGGCCGCGCCGACGATCTCTGTCGTCCCCTGGCTCAGGGCTGCCAGCACAGTGAGCACCGGTACCAGATCCGGACATTGTGAAACATTCACCACAGCACCGTGAGTGCTCCCCGGTTTGGTCACATAGCCTTTTTCAGTCTGGGCTACATTCCCCCCCATAGCCTGAATGATCTCAATAATGGCCTTATCGCCCTGGGATGAAGCGGACTGCAAATCCTCACAATCCGTTTTTTTGCCCAGGATACCGCCTACCAGCCAGAAAGCGCCCTGGGAAAAATCACCCTCTACCCGGTAATCCCGGGCCATATACCGCTGGTTGCCAGCAATGCGGAACAAGTGGTAATCCTCATTGACCACGGCAATACCGAACTTTTCCATAACATCTAGTGTAATGTCAATATAAGGCCTGGATTCCAGCGGCGTAGTGATTTCGATGACCGAGTCTCCGTCAAGCAGCGGCAGCGCAAACAGCAGGCCTGTAATAAACTGCGAAGAAATGCTGCCGTTCAGGCGGTAAGCGCCCGGCTTTAAAGTGCCCGTAAAGCATAGAGGCAGTTCCTGGCCTTCGGTCTCTTTCTGATAGGTAATGTCCTGTTCCTCAAAAATATCGTAATAAGGCTGCATAGGCCGCTCCACCAGTCGTCCGCGGCCAATAACCCTGGAATTTCTGGCTTTTAATGCCAGCAGCGGAATGATAAAACGCAGAGTGGAGCCAGACTCAATACAGTCAATGGTCTTGCCCTCTGTGTCCGGATGGCTCACACCGGTGATCGTCAGGGTAAAGCGCTTCTCCTCATTCTCTTCATATTTGATCTCTGCTCCCAGGATTTCCATAGCCTTACAGGTCGCGGTGATATCATCGGACAAAAGAATGTTGGTGATCACGCTGGTCCCCTGTGACAGAGCCGCGCACATAACCGCCCGGTGGCTGACGCTTTTGGACGGAGGAATACAGATCGTACCGCCCAGCTTTTTAGGTGTAATTTCGACTTTTTTCATGCTGTCCCTTTCTACTGAAATAACTGAATGGCCTGATCCTTATGGATTTTTACGATCTCTGCCTTGCCAATTTTAGTGATGATGCACATATTTAAAACGTCATTCTCAAATTTTTTATCCGAATACAAAATTTCCTTAACACGGTTCATATCCATTTCCGGCATTTCGTAGGGAAGACCGTAGGTTTCCAGAATCAGCTGAAGGTTTCCAAGGGTCTCTGGCGTGGTAATCCCCTCCCGCACGCTCATTTTAGTGATCTGGTACATGCCGATGGCTACCGCCTCACCGTGTGAATATTCCTTGAACTCAAAGTAGGATTCAATGACATGGCCGATGGTATGGCCGAAATTGAGAACACGGCGCAGGCCTTTTTCCTTTTCATCACTTTCGACCACATTGCGTTTGATTTGGACACACTTGGCAATAATTTCTTCCATATCCTCCAGCAGGTCCTCCTGGTACTCAAAACCCATAAGTCGGACAAAAAGCTTCGCAGAGCTGATGCAGCCGTATTTGATCACCTCGCCCATACCGTCCGTCAGGTAATGGTCCTCAAGCGTATCCAGAAACTGCGGATCAATGATTACTGCTTTGGGCTGATGGAACGCGCCCACCAGGTTCTTGCCAAAGCCCAGGTCTACCCCTACCTTTCCGCCCACACTGCTGTCCACCTGGGCCAGCAGGGAAGTTGGAATCTGGACGAAATCAATGCCGCGCATAAAGGTAGCCGCGCAGAAGCCTGCCAGGTCTCCGACCACGCCGCCGCCCAGGGCTACGATGGCATCGGAACGCGTTATGCCCATATCCATGAGCTGATAGTAAATGTCCTCCACCTGAGCCAGACTTTTAGATTCCTCTCCTGCCGGAATCACAATGGTATATACAGACACACCCAGGCTTTTGATCTGCTTTTTCACATTGCTCAGATACAGCTTGGCGACATTTTTATCGCTGATAATGACAATGCTACGGTAGCCGCCAAAAATTTCATCCATCTCAAACAGATGCTCCTTCAGGCCATTGCCGATCATAATTTTGTACTGATGCTTGTTTTCAGTCGTACAGGTTAATTCCTTCATGATTTCGCTCCTTTATCTATAAAATACTGTATGCAATTTCGCTGATTTGAATAATTATTATATCATACTTTTACTAAAGTGCGTGGAGAACCTTACCGTAAAGCATTTCAAACTTCTGTTTATTGCCTGAAATTTTTATTACAATTATCAAGAAAGCTTCAAATTAAGAAAACTTCGTTGCATTTTACGGCATAATCCGGTATGATAAACATATAAGCAACCAGGTTGACTATAATGTTATTTACCATTTACCGCGGGTATATAAAATAAAACAATGATAACAAGTAATTTACCATAGAAAGGAGTCTTTACTATGTATGAAGAACCTAAAGGACCAATCGAAACTCTGGAAGAGGATCTGGAAAAAACCATCAAACACTGGTGGATGTTTTTAATTCTCGGTATTCTTGCCATCGGCGTGGGCATCTGGCTGTTTTTCACTCCCATGCAGGGGTATGCGGCACTGACGGTATTCTTTGCCTTAACCTTTTTAATCTCAGGTCTTGCCTCTATTTTTGTCACCATCTTTAACCGTAAGGCCATTCCGGCCTGGGGCTGGAATCTGGTATCCGGTATTCTCATGCTGGTGCTTGGGATTATTCTGGTGGCAAACCTGAATCTTTCCGCTGATGTGCTGGCATTTTACGTTGCCTTTGCGGTAATGTTCGGCGGCTTTAATACCATCGGCTATGCCTTTACCACAAAATCCCTAGGCGACAGCGGCTGGGGCTGGAACCTGGCATTGGGTATTCTGGTTGTCATCCTGTCCATCGTCCTCCTGCTGCACCCAGTATTCACAGCACTGACCATCACCATCTGGACTGGTATTGCCTTTGTGAGCCTGGGCGTTTCATTCTGCATGCTCGCATACCGGTTATCCAAAACCAACAGCCTGCTGAAAAAATAAACGGTTATAAAACCCCGGAACGAATGTCCCATTGGTTCCGGTCTTTATCATCGTTTAAGTAAGAGAGGTGTTATGATGAAAAAGGAAAAAAAGAGTAAGAAACCGGCTAAAAAGAAGAATTCAAAGAAAAAGAACGGCAAGAAAAAAGAAATTCTGAAAACAGGGAATTCGCATAAGGTTAAGCCTGCTGCTGATTCCAAGTCCAGGAAAGATCTGAAGCAGGCTCTGGCTGAAATCACAGCCCAGTACCAGCTCATCGAAGATCTTCCTCGTTTCTACGGTGGGGAGATCCCCCTTTATATTTCCGAAACCAGCGCGCTCCGTGTCATCGGCGGCACGCCCGGCCTTAATCTGACCGCCATCGCCACAGCACTGGGCGTCTCTAAAAGCGCAGTCTCCAAAAGCACCGGCAAACTTATGGAAAAAGGGCTGATCACCAAAGAACGCGCCCTTCGCGAGGTCATCTTTAATCTGAGTGGTGAAGGGCAAATACTTTACGACCGGATGAATCATGATGAAAAGCTGCTTTTTAAAGGCCTTGATACCTATCTGAAAACTTTGAGCCCGGATGACGAAAAGGCTGTATCTGACTTCTTAGACCACATCCACCTGGAGCTTAAAAAAGCAGTCAACAAGCTCAGGGAACCTCTTGAGGATATCGACGAAAAATAAAACCATGTTTTGTTGGGATCGGTGCAGATTTGCGCCGGTCTTTTTTTGTTTTTAAGAATTCACATCATTTTTTCTTAATTTTATTTCATTTGTGGCACTTTTGTGGTTCCCCATCATTTATACTGTAATCAAAAAAAAGAATCAGCCGCTGCTGGTTCGAAAACACAGAAAAAGGAGAAAGAATATGCGTATTAAAAAATTATTGGTTACCATGAGTTTAGGACTCGTGCTGCTGACTTCCGCCGGAGTGCCGGCATTAGCGAAAGATCTTGATGAGAACACTCAGGAGGGCTCCTCTGAAATCTTCGGAAGCATTGCGTCAAGGTATACCGTAGAAATACCTGCCGAGATTGAGATGGGGACAATGCAGAGAAACAGGGATTCCCAGGCTCCCTTTTCTATTACTGCCAGAAATGTTGCCCTGCCAAGTGATGTAAAGCTGCAGGTCCGCGTTAATGGCGACGGTATAAATGACGAATTTATACTTAAAAGCTCAGACAGCAAAATTTCTTACAGGCTTTTTAAAAGTGCTGAACCAAATGATATAGAAATTGCAACACATGATATTTTTGCCGAATTCTCAGGTACTATTGGTCAGGATGGCGACACCCAAAGCGGATTGGTTCAGGTAACACCTCAAGATACAGTAAACTCTGGAATCTATGCTGGAAATCTGAACTTTACCTGTGCCATCAACTTTCCCACAGTAACACCTTAACAGCGCCCATCCTGTCACTCTAATCAGCATTAAAAATAAAAGTCTGAAAATTTCACGGCTCACTGCAGCATACATTTTTAAACTCAAAAGGAATCCTCACAATGGAAAACAAGAAAACAAACATGACCCATATCTGGCCCATCCTGCTCATGCTGGTCATACTCCTCGCAGGAGGTGTCATCTTTTACCTTTTAAGCCAAAAGGCACAGCCTGTAGAAATGGAACAGACCGTAGTCGCCCTGACACCTACATCCCAAAAGCCCGCCCCCTCTAACATCGCCATCCCGGGCTATCCTGAACTCACCCTCATCAGCGACACAGGCGTCATTCCCGCAGTTTTTGAAAATCCTGAGGGTAATCCCTGCTATTTCAAGCTGGATCTAATACTCTCCGATACCGGACAAACCATATGGTCCTCAGAAAACTTCAAACCCGGCACCGGTATACAAAGTCCTACAGCTGCTTTTATTCCCGAATCTGGCGTTTACAATGCCGAGCTCCGTTATACGACCACCAGTCTCGACGACCTAAGACCCCTGAACACTGCTGTTACAAAGGCGCGGTTAACTGTTCAGTAATAAAAGGCCTGTGATTCATTTTGATCACAGGCCTTTTAAATCATAACAGTTTAGTCATAAATGCCCATATATTATCTTGATATTTCGTCAAAATCGGAGCTATCACATTTTCCAGTCCTTCCGGTACCGAGCAACCGATATTCCGGTATTTTGTCTCAGCCAAGGCAAGCACTCTCCTTGTTTCACTATGCGTCTCTGCAGGTCTTGATCTTTCTCCGGCATTCGCATAATTTGAGTTTTGAGCAACATACTCTAATACTGCTTTATAATTGTCCAAATTAACATCCGACATAACAAAAGGATTCTTGTCAAAGTTAAAGATGTAATTCCCCCCCGGAGCCATAATATCAATGAGTTCCTTTGCTTTATCAACACATTCCTGTTTTGTTGCCGTTTTGAGATAAGTAACCGGATACAGGCCTGAGAGTATATGTTTTTTTCCGAGTTTATCCTTAATTGTATGCGGATCGCCGTATTCAAAGCAAAAACGTGTTCCCTCAGGCAATTCCCAGAGATAATCCAGATAACGTGTCCAGTCTGCTTCGCAAAAGATATAGCAGGGCTGTCCAGCATCATGAAGCGCTTCAACAAGTCTGTGAAAGGATGGCCAGTAAAACTTATCAAATTCTTTGTTCCTCAGATATGTCGCCATGTGAAGCGGCATAAAGGTTTGACCGTATTTATGTGGATTGGCCGGAAGGCCTTTTTCAAACAGAAACGGCAGTACTGCATCACAGGCTTCAGCGATCTTTTCGGGACAGCGTTTAATATCTTTTGTGATTCCTGTAAAGCCGCGTAAAAAATCAGCAAGATAATCAAAAGGCGCTGTAACACCCCCAAGCGAGCCAATCGGCGGTGTATAAAAAGTATATTTTTCTCTCAGTTTTTTTACAATTGCAGCATGTTTGTTCTGGTAATCATTATGAGCCAGCAATGCCCCGGCAAAGGAGAGAGCCCTGCTTACACTGTCCTTTTCCCAGTTTGTAAAAAGCTTTGGAAAAATAGTTTCAATAATAAAATCCCTCGGACTTTTTATAAAATCATCATAATCCTCTGGTTCCATGCCCATCACCTCGGGATGCTGCATAAAGCCACTGTCACCCATAACATAAGTTTTAGCGCCCAAAAGCGTAAGATAAGCAGGGTAGCGTGGCGTTCCCAACGGAGCAGACTCTAATGGCAGTTCACCGCAAAGCCTGTCTGTGGCTTCATAAACACCATCAAGTGTCCACTGCGTTTTTCCAAGATCCAGACCACCGTATTGAATACAAAATTCCAAAGGCAAAACCGCGCCTATCGGAACGCGTTTTGGAATAACACCATCATAAACATCCGTAAAATTTTTTTGGATTGCATCTGTTTTCATTTTTTACCTCTCTTATCTTTTAAACCAGGCCGATTAACAGCCAGTATGGTACAACGACCACCATCATAAACACCATTGACATTGCCATTTTAATGCCGCATATTTTCATGAAATCTTTTGTGGCAATTAAGCCAAAGGACACGTAGAAGAGTGGAAGCGCCCATTCATAGGGGAAAATGACTTCCGCACCTGCCGCCTGAATGGTATAAAACACCGCAAACGGGTTAATCCCAAGCGTCATACCAATTTGAGTAAAGGCAAGGGTAAAAGTGGCATATATGGCCATTGGTGTTAGTGCAAAATTAGAAATAACACAGATAATCCAGATAACTGCTATCATGACAAAAATGTTAGTACCAGACATCATCGGTAAAACCAAATCCGCGATGATCTTGCCAAATCCCATGGCGTTAGCAACCGCACCAATACTCAGACAGGTGGCTGTAAAGAAAATCATGGAAAAATCAATTTTTTGAATATCTTCTTTAGTGCCTACGTTAAATCCTGGAAGATACATAATACAGCCCGCCAGTAAAAATCCCCACGAAATGTCCAGATTATGTAAGCCTGAGGTCAGCATATAAACCAGTAAGCAGAGACTGATAACAACGCCCTTCTTTTCATCTCTGGTCATTTTCCCCATTGCTTTCAGCTCTTCAGATACAAACTCCATCTGGTAAACCGTATCCTTTGGCTTACAAAACCGTCCAATCGTAAACACAACAATCGGAATCCAGAGGACAAATGGAATATTGTGAACAAAATAATCTAGGAAGGAAATGGATGGATTGGTAATAGAAGCCGCCATATTCGGAATAACCGCGAAAGATGGATTGTAAATAAACTGTAATGGAATATAGGCTGAGAAAAAGCCTGCCATCATAATACCGGCTGATTCTTTTGATTTCCCTAGGTTAAGAGCTTTACAAATACCAAACGTTAAACCTGCAAGGGGTAAAATCGCTTTACCTGGCGCCAATAAGTTTATTGCTAAACCGGAAAGCATAATACCAATCAGCAAACCGTAATAGGATTTACCGGTTTTTTCAATGATCCAGTAAGCAACACGCTTTAACAGCCCAATACGAATCAAAATATTCGCAAACAGAAATCCACCGATAAACATCCAGGGAATAGTACCAAACCACGGTGAAAAAACCACATTAGCCGGCGCTAAATTGGCCAGAATATAAAATACTGGAAGTATCATGGCCGGAATCAAATTTGGAAGTACTTCAAAAGCAAACATCAAAATTGTACAAAATGTTGCCGCACTAAAAAGCCTTATCTGCCATGTGAAAACATCGTTAACTGGTATTAACAGGATAATAACAGGTATCAAAATAATGATAGCCCATTTGACCACTTTTGCATTTACCTGTAATTTACTTTTCATTATATTCTCCTTATTTTTGAGATTACAAGCTCCTTAAGAGCATATTCATCAGGACTGTATCATATTTTCTCAACTGCCGGCTCATCACCTCATCTATGTCGGTGGTGTCCCTTTCGGAAAAATCATTTTCCAGATATTTGGTTTTTAACTCAGGAATTTCCGGGCAGGCTACAGTTCCATATCTTTTCCTGTCAATGGCAAGCTCTCCTGCATTTGTATACCATGTGTTTTCGGCTACATAGTCAATTACGGCAATATAGTTTTCAAGGTTAATACTGTTCAGGCTCAAAGGATTTTTATCGAAACTGAATATGTAGTTTCCCCCTGGAGCCAGAATATCAATATACTCCTTGGCTTTATCAATGCACTTCTGCTTTGTTGCGGTTTTCAGATATGTCAGGGGATATAAACCGCTGATAATATGTTTTTTCCCCAATGTATCTTTAATTTTCTGCGCATCCCCATATTCAAATATAAACCGCGTTCCTGGAGGCAGCTCATAAAGATAATCCAAATAACGCATCCAGTCATTCTCGCAGAACAACTGGCAAACCTGCCCATGACAGTACAAATATTCAATAAACTTCTTAAGAGATGGCCAATAAATATTCTCAAAATCTTTTGGACGGATATACCCTGCAAAATGCAATGGAATGAAGGTAGACCCCAGAACCGATACATTTTGCGGCAGCCCCCTGAAAATCTGAAATGGCAGCAGTGCGTCACATGCCATTCCGATTTTTTCAGGTATCCTCCTTAAATCTGATGAGATGCCTTTAAAACCTCTTAAAAAATCACCGAGTAAATCAAAAGGGGCCCGAACCACTGCTGAAGAACCTGCAGGCGGTGTGAAAAAGCCATACTTCTTTCCCAGTTTCTGAGTCAGCTGTCCAACCTGTACGGCTCTCTCATTAAAGGCAGTCGAAGCCTTCGCCAAAATAAATGAACGCTGAGCCGCATCACAGTCGAGCCCTTTAAACATGCGCGGCAAAACCTTTTCCATAAAAAAATCCATTGGATTTTCAATAAAGCGATCATATTCTTCTGAAAACAGCGTGACACAATCCGAATGCTGAATACTTCCAGAGGACGTCACCTGGTATCCCTGTGAATCCAATATTTTAAAAACAGCTGGATTCTTTTCCTCCCCGCCAACGGGCATGGCGTCCGTATGAATCTTTCTGCAGAGAATATCATAAGCATCCTCTGCCCCTTCGAATGTCCATTGTGCTTTTACCGTTGACAAGCCCGCGTAATCAATGCAGGCCTCAAAGGGCAGTTTGGCAGAAATTGGGACCCTTTCTGGAATGCGCCCCTCATAAATACTTTTAAAAAGTTCTGTTTTGGAATTTATCATCATTTTTTACCACTCCTTTTGATTTTATGAATAAAACAATTAATTACGATATGCCGTGCATTACAATCTTTTTATCCCGGGTTTTCTATGAAATTTCATTCTTTTTCTGAATTATACTTGGCCCAGAGGGCAAAAGCAATGGTTTACACACACTTGTCAATCGAGGAATTTGACAAAAAAATTGACAGCAGATATAATAAAAAGCAAATAATTAATCTGAAAGGCCACTTATAATTAACCTCCGAAGTGGTATGGTCTTTATATGAATAACTATCCGCCTTCGCATTTGTTTTTATTGATGGAATGCTTCCGTACGCGTATAAAAGATCTCGCGGAGGTCCTTCATGTTAACGATTCTCTTGTCAGTAAATGGCGCAATCACAAACGTCTTATTAACCCCAAATCAGCTTATGCAGACTTAATATGCCAGTACTATCTTAGTCTTGACCGGAAGAATAATTTCCATATTATAAAAACACTTTTATCGGACGATTATGAACAGATCGATAAAGCTGAAGAAAATGTCCTTCCACATCTCTTAAAAAACTGGCTTACAGAAGTTCCAGACCAGCTTGACGATTCAAAGATCACTCTGGACTCTAACAGCTATACCACCCAAATTTCTGTTTACCACTACGATAGCGGCCGTGAAAAAGCTGTCTTAAGAATGCTGGAAACCCTGAAAAATCTACCCCCAAATCAGGAGTTTCTGATTTTTGACTGCGAAGAAAACTCATGGCGGCAGGAGGATTCCAGCTTTTTAAAGAAAAGAAAAAAATTATTATACGAAGTCATCAATCGGCATCACCTTCAAATTATTCATACTTTTAATGCAAAGTATACGGCTTTAAAAAATCTTTTCTTGCGGGATATCAGCTTAAACTTAAACCATAAGGTTGACACCTGTTATATTCCCTTGCAGTTAGTCCCTAATTTTTTATCAGACATGCTCATTATAAAAGATAAGGCTGCATTAATTTGCCAGTTCAATGAGAGGTTTACCATACAGCGTTATGCCGAATATCATTCAGATATTCGAACGATCCGTTATTATCAACAATTCTATAATGATCTTAAATCGAAAAGCATCCCCATTTACACACAATACCACCTTGATCACTATGAAGACATCATTAACTTTTTAAAAAGCAAGGTCTGTATCGAGGGCTGTTTATACTATATTTCTCCCCTGCCATTTCCATTTAATACCGATGTTAAAAGTCTTTTGAGGTATACGTTTAATGCTCAGGATACCCTCCACCTCTGGGAAACTGCATTAAAGCAAGGGCCGGTCAGGCATATTTACTGTATAAAAGATATTGAAAATTTTGTAAAAATCATACAAAAAAGCCCCGAACCAGAGGCTCAGGACTTACTCAAAATTTTTCTTAAACAAATTAGCGATCTTATGCATCTTGTTGGCAAATCTTCTGAATTTGAAATTGCTCTTCTTCAGGAATTACCCAAAACAGAAGGAGCCAGCCCCATATTTCTGATTAAAGATAACCGCTATGCCCTCGGCTATAAATATGAAGCACTTTCAGGTCGTTTCCACGCCCTTATCTCAGAGGATTCTACCGCTGTGTTTATATTGTTCCAATACTACGATGAATTCTGGACAAACATCCCCTCAATTCAAAAAAACAAGGATTGGATTATCAATAAATTAAAAGCTGTTTTCGAGCTTTCAAAGGAATAAAAATCCGCGGAAATACAATAACAAATTTATTTTATTTTTGTCACAATTTTGCCATAATCACATTCTATAATAAAGACAAGAAAAAAATAAGGAGTGTTCCAAATGAAAATGAACAAAAAAGTAATCGCTGGCTTTGTGGTTGGGGCGGTGCTGCTCACAGGCACTACAGCGCTGGCAGCCGGAAACGGCGGACGTTTTATGCAGGAGTATGGCACACTGCACACCGCAGCTGTATGTGATACAGATGGCGACGGCCTTTGTGATGTAACAGGCAATCCAATAGGTTCTGGCAACTGCTCTGGCATTGGCAATTGTACTGCTGCTCCGGCAGCGGAGACGACCCAGGTTCCTGCTGAAAGCGCTGGAATGCCGGATACATCTGTACTATCTACAGCAGGCCATCATGCCTACGGTGACAGCGACGGCGATGGAATCTGTGATGTCACTGGCAATCCTGTCGGCACAGGCTGTCAGAATGGCAGCGGTAACGGCCCCCGTGACAGCAGCGGCCATCATGGCGGGAACGGACGCGGCGGCGGACGTTATTGCCAGTAAACCGGCCAACGTATTAAAAAAGCATGGCGCCCCATTGTACGGCGCCATGCTTTTTTATTTTCCAGTTTCAAGTTCTTTATTGTAAGTCAGCGTTTCCTTTGAATAAACGTGCCGCTCATAGACTTTAGTGCCGGGCTTTTCAAGCTCACGCATCAAAAACTGATAATAGGCCCCTGGGGTTACGATTCCAGGGATGGCCGGCTTGTCAAAATTGGTGTTCTCAAACAGAGAATCCGCTACCTTGACACAGTTGGTATCCACAGCAAAATAGGTTTTCAAGGTTCCCTTTTTGAATTTATAAAAGGTCGCATCGTTTCCCTTATAGATCTGGTCGGCGATGTCGCTATAGTCCTTTTCAGGCAGAAGTCCCTGCTCCATGAGCTGGGTATCACAGTACCATTCCTCCATATTTTCCCGCATGGTGTCAAAATTCTTTTTTATCTGGAGAAGCTCCTCCTTCTCAAAGGCCACCTTAAAGGCAATGAGCACCTTATCATCATGATAGACGGACTGCCTAAGATAGCGTTCCCGGTTGCATTTAAACAGCACCCCGTCACTGATCACCCCAAACAGACGGTAGCTGTGGCTGTCAAAATTACCGTAGGCCACGGCTTCATCCCCCAAGATCAGATCCACATGGCCAAAGGACTCCATGAATTTTTTGGACAGATGCACCAGTATTTCCACATTGAAGGGCGCAAGACCCGCTGCCTTTTCGGGGATGGACACGTTTTGTTTATGGAGATAGGCGTTGGCGTCTTCGGAGGCCACTTTCGCGTCATATTCCTTGAGCAGCTTGCGGGGCAGAAGGCCACCGATAACTGGCGGAATGGCAAAGCGCAGCTTTCTCTGCATCTTTTTAGCCGTGGCCGACATTTTCTGCTGGGTTGATTCTTCATTAAAGGTGTCGAAAATCATGGTAAAACCGTACCAAAGCACATATATGCCTGCCACCAGCCCAAAACCAATGGCGTTGAGACGGTTATTAACCAGCATGAGAACCCCTGCCACCAGTGTGATCACTCCGTTCACAAAATAGGCACCGTAGTTTGGCGCGCCGTCTTTAAAATAAGTAACCGCAGATACAAAACGAATGACAGAGTTCAGAATGATCCACCCGGCAAAAATATCAGGAATCCAGCGTACCACCTTAAACCGAAAGATAAAAAAGGCAATGGCAAAGCCAAGGTTGACCACAGCTTCCAGCACCTCACCCTGTCCTTTTATCTTCTTCTTATAGAGTACTGCCACTAAATTCATGAACGCAATGATCAGAAGAACCGCAGCGATGAGCACCACCAGATCAGTGAGCGAGGTCTTTGGCCTCAGAATTAAAAATATCCCGGCCCCTATTACAAACAGACCCGCCAGAAGGCCGATAAGCTTTTGAACAACCGTTTTTTCCATCACATTTCCCCTTTTTTCGTATTACCTCTATTTTACCGCCTTTTGAAAGTTCCCGCAACTAAAAAACCCGCAGCGCCGTATTTTACGGCACCACGGGTTTTGTTATTAATTTTAGTAGGTTTCAACAAACAGCTGGAAGTAAGAGCGGTCATGCTTGCAGGCAGGACATACCTGAGGCGCGTCGTTGCCTTCATAGATATAGCCGCAGTTGCCGCATTTCCATCTGACATCACCAAAGCGTTTGAATACTTTGCCCTGTTCAATGTTGGCAGCTAATTTCTTATAGCGGGTTTCATGCGCTTTTTCAGCCACACAGATCTGGGTAAAGGATTCTGCAATATCATCAAAGCCTTCTTTTTTAGCGGTTGCTGCGAAAGCTGGGTATAAGTCTGCCCATTCTTCCTTTTCGCCGGCTGCTGCGTTTAACAGATTGCTTTTAGTATCGCCTAATGCCACCGGATAGTCTGCGTTAACATTCAGCATCATGGCTTCGCCGCCTTCTAATTCGGCCGCCATATATTTATAGAAAACTTCAGCGTGTTCTTTTTCGTTTGCTGCAGTTTCCAGGAAAATTTCCTGAATCTGTACATACCCTTCTTTTTTAGCCTTTGAGGCAAAAAATGTATAGCGGTTACGCGCCTGGCTTTCACCTGCAAATGCCTTCATCAAATTTGACAGGGTTTCCGTACCTTTTAATCTTCCCATTGGTAAATTCCTCCTTGATTTTGATATTGTTCGTTTCTTTATTATAACGCGATCTCAAAAAAATTTCAAATTATTTCACCGGCTAATTTAGAATAATTTTATTTTTACTTAATATGCTTAATAAAATCTACCAGGGATTCGGCGGCGACAAAAGGACCATCCTGTTCAAAGCCCGGGATTCCCAATTGTGTACGGATAACGCCAATCTTAATGCCTTTTTCCTTCATGCGTTTGAAGTAGTTTTCCGCGATCTTTTCGTGTTCGCTTTTTAATTGTACCGCGCCGAAGGGGTTCGCGAAATAGGTGGTCGTGATGCCCACCTCACCGGTGGTTCCCTTCGCCATACGCTTGCCCTCTGAGAATACCGCCAGAGCGGTATCCAGGTCATCAAACATTTCGATGGGTGCGTGTGCATCGTCAATTTTTTCATAATTATTAATGTAGAAAATATAATCGACCGGAGTGGAAGCCGAAATTTCTTCATAGGTCATCTGCGGTACGATCACCCGGGCGTTGACGATGTTAGGGTTCATGAAAATCGAGCGGTCCATGGTGCTGTAGGCGTAGCCTGGCTGGAGGTCATCCAGACGGACAAATGCCCCGATTTCTGTTCCCACAGCCATGAGCTCGTCTTCCTTGTTAAAATGCAGGGAGCCCATATCGTCGATAAGAATATCCACGTCGCAGCCCAGCTCTTTGGGCAGCTTGTGAATGGCCTCCAGGGTTTCGGACTTGCCGGCGCCGCTGTCCCCAACCAGCATGATGTTTACTGGTTTTTCACCGGCCAGGCGTATTTTGGCGAAAGCGCCGTGGATGGGCAGCCAGAAGTTTTTGATCTGGATAATGTTGTGCAGGGTCAGAATCATTTTCTTCATGTATCCAAAGTAGTCAATTTCCGGATCGTTTGGCAGCATGCCGTAGTAGACGCCGTCCTCCTTAACCACAAAGCCGCGCATCTCGTCTTCTTCAAAAAGGCTCTTGTCCAGGCCGAAGAAAACCGCGCCGTCTGGCTTTTTGTGCAGGAATTCCTCTGGTGTGGCCAGCTCGAAAAGATTGAACAGGCCAGCGCCCAGCTCCAGAAAATCTTTATGGCAGTACGCGATGATCAGCAGACGTCCCGCCTTCACCGGGATGGCGTACCAGGATTCAGAATCCATATAAAAGCGTTCCAGAATCTTTTTGTCCTTCTTGATGGGGAACACGCCGTTTCGCTTGCTGGACTGGGTATAGAAAATGACCGGCGGCTCGAAAATAGCTTCCCATACATAGGGCACGCGGTACAGCGAATCGTTTTTACTCTTGATGTCATTTGGGAAGTCAAAGTGGTCGACCAGAAAAGACACCTGGGCGCCCGAGGGCAGCTGACGGTAAATGCTCAGGCTCTTGCCGGTGACGTTGTACAGGATGTTGCGGTATAAATCCAGCACCAGCTTTTTCAATGAATCATTGTTGGAGGCCAGCGAGTGAGCCTTGGAGCGTTTTGCGCCGTCGTCCGGATTATAGGTTTCGTTCTTGACCATAAAGCGCTGGATATTGCGCCAGTAGTTGTAAAAGCCTTCTAGAAAATCCAGCATGATGGCAGTGTACTCATCCACACCGTACTGAATATCAAAATAGCCGCTGCGCATCACGTCTTTTAAAGACTTCATATTGAGCAGGGTCACAAAATCCCGGAATTTTTCCAAATCAAAGGATTTGTTTTCATCACGAAAAGGGATGACCGCCTTCAATTTTCTTGAATGTCGGATTTCCAGCTCATTTACAAAAGTGGTAATCATTTTTCCAAAGGTTTTAGACTGTAAAACCCGGCTGACATTCGTAAACTTCAAATCGCCATTGATCACAATACTGCGATGTACATTCATATTTTCCATAAATAACTTCCTTTCTCCTATCCTTTTACGATCTCAACCAGCTCCATCATGTGGTCCACCACAGCGATGGCGCCAGCATTCAGCAGCTCTTCACGGGTGCCGTTGCCAAAGGCCACGCCTGCCGCGTCAATTCCGCAGGCCTGGGCGCCTTCAATATCATAATAGCGGTCCCCCACCATAAGCACACCGGCTTTTTTCTCAGGCGTATGATAACCGTAATCCTCTAAAAAGGCGTTGATGATCTCAATCTTATTGGTCCGCGTGCCGGCCGTATCGGGGCCGTATACATGATCCTCATCAATATTGACCCCAGATTTTCCCACGATCTTCCGGGCTGTGGGCTCGCCCTTATTGGTGCAGATGCCGACGGTGCAGCCCAAGCTCCGCAGCGCTTCTACGGTTTCGGCGGCTCCGTCAAAGAAAGGGTCCTTATACATACGTCCATGGGTCACGTATTCCTCCTGGTAAAAATCGTGTCCCCGCCAGCCATCTTCCTTGCTGTAGCCGTAATATTTCGTAAAGACCTGCTCGATTGGCGGCCCGATAAGGGGCTCAATGTCCTCAATTTTAGGCTCGGGATACCCCAGCTTTTCCAACGCATACTCAAAGGAACGCCAGACCCCCTCCTTGGAATTCAGCAATGTGCCGTCCAGGTCAAACAATACGCAATGATATTTCATGAACACCCTCCTTCAACTATCCCATTGGGATGGAAATAATCCCATCCGGGTTCTACTTCTCAATTATGATTGTCTTTCATTATAATACAAATGTCTCTCAAATAAAAGCTTTTCTTGGCTGCAAAAGGTTTTCAGCTTTGTTTTTTCTCAAATTACCCGTGCAGTCCATTGCTTTTTGTACTATAATGTTATGCAGGAATGAATCCATTTTCACCATTTATGCCATAAAGCCAAGGATACAGAAAGGAAGCACAACATGCAGCAGATTTACGACAATATTTTAGAGACCATCGGACGCACCCCCATGGTGCGCCTCAACCATTTAAGCCCAAACCCAGGAGTAGAAATCGTCGCCAAGGTAGAGGGGTTCAACCCCACAGGCAGCATCAAGGACCGCATTGCCCTCAAGATGATTGAGCAGGCCGAGGAGGAAGGAACGCTGACAAAGGATAAAACCATCATCGAACCCACCTCTGGCAACACCGGTATCGGCCTGGCCATGATCGGGGCTGTCAAGGGCTATGATGTGGAAATCGTGATGAGCGAGGCCGTTTCCATCGAGCGGCGCAAGATGATTCAGGCTTTTGGAGCCAAGGTCACCCTGACCGCCCCGGACAAAGGTACTGACGGCGCGATCTGCCGGGTAAGGGAGCTGCTCGCGGAAAATCCAGACAAATATTTTAACCCGAACCAGTTCAGCAACGAATACAACAAGCTGGCACACTACACTACCACCGCCGAAGAAATTTGGGAACAGACCGACGGAAAGGTCACCCACATGGTTTCATCGCTGGGAACCTCAGGTACCATCATGGGCATCGGCATGGGCCTTAAAAGCCATAACCCGGATGTTCAGATCGTGGAGGCCCACCCCGTAAAGGGCCATTACATCCAAGGGCTTAAAAACATGGAAGAAGCCATTGTTCCCGCCATTTATGACCCGGATAAAATCGACACCCACATCATGGTTGAGTCTGAGATCGCCTTTGATTACGCCAGACAAATTGTGATGAAGGAAGGCATCTTCGTGGGCATGAGCAGCGGCGCGGCCCTGTACGCGGCCTGCGAAGTCGCAAAGACGCTCGATTCAGGGCTGATTGTCGTCATCTTCCCGGACCGGGGAGAAAAATACTTAAGTACGGATTTATTTAAGCTGTAAGCCGTCTGATTTTCTTTTAGGCTCAGCCGAAATGTGGTATAATAATAAGAAACTAAACGCAGGAGGTTTACAATGATCGCAATCATTATAGTCATTGCCATTATCGTCATTCTTGCCCTTGTTGTAATGGGCAGCTACAATGGCCTTGTCAAAACAAAAAACCAGGCGGAGGAAGCATTTTCCACCATGGACGTGTATATGAAAAAACGGTACGACCTGATCCCCAATCTGGTGGAAACCGTCAAAGGTTACGCAAGCCATGAATCCCAGACACTGGAAAAGGTAACTGCGGCCCGCAACGCAGCCATGACCGCTTCATCCATTGATGAAAAGCTGAAAAACGAAAACGCACTGACCGGCACCTTGAAAAGTCTGTTCGCCGTTGCTGAATCCTATCCGGATCTCAAGGCCAACACCAACTTCATGGACCTGCAGCGTCAGCTTCAGACCATTGAAGAAGACATTGCCAATTCACGGAAATATTACAACGCTTCCGTGAAAAACCTGAACAACAAAATTGAAATGTTCCCGAGCAGCATCATTGCAGGCATGTTCCATTTTGAAAAGAAACCTTATTTTGAAGTGTCTTCTCAGGAAGAGCGCGAAAACGTGAAAGTACAATTTTAAATCTACGGACAATTAAGCTTGGAGAATTGAGAATTAAAAGAACAAAAGCTTTAATTCTCCATTCTCCTTTTTACATTCTTTTAAGGAGGTGCACCTATGAAAAAGAAACTGCCTGTACTGGCGGCGCTTCTTCTGCTGCTGGCGCTTGTGTTCCCAGGAGCTAGTCTGGCCAGAGAATACTTTACCATAGACAGCTATGATGTGACCATGAACGTACAGGAAAACCACGCCTACGATGTCAACGAGAAAATCAACGTTACCTTCAGCCAGCCACGGCACGGGCTCTACCGCTATATTCCCTACAGCGGAAGCTATTACCGTGATATCGACGGCAAACCGACTGAGACATCTTACAACGCCCGAGTCTCTGATATCAAGGTTCCAGGCTACAACTTTGACATCGATTCCGAAAACGGCAGCAAAGTTATTAAAATCGGCGATGAAGATGAATATGTGGATGGCAGCCAGACCTATGATATTTCTTATACCTGGGACCCTGGGGATGACCATATTAGCCAGTTTGACGATGTTTACTTCAATATCATTCCTGCAAAATGGGATACCATCATTGACAGCGCAAGCTTTACTGTTAATATGCCCAAGGAATTCGACCCCTCAAACCTTGAGTTCATTGTGGGTGGCTATGGCAGCACTGATACTAACGCGGTAACCTACACCGTTGATGGCAATACCATTCACGGCACCCTTAATCGTCCACTGCAGGCCAATGAGGGCGTTACTCTCAATATCCGCCTGCCTCAGGGGTATTTTGTAGGTGCGCGTACTGGTAACGAATGGAATCCCATTGTCTATATTGTCTCCGGCTTGTGCCTGGCGCTCGCAGTTGTCCTATGGTTCCGTTTTGGCCGTGACCAGAAGCCACTGGAGCCCGTCATGTTCTACGCACCGGATAAGCTCACACCAGCCCAGGTTGGAACCATCATTGACGGCAAAACCGGCAATGAGGAAATCCTTTCCATGATCATGTATCTGGCGGATAAGGGCTATCTGACCATTGAGCAGACCAGCAAAAAGAACTTTAAATTTGAGAAGGTTCAGGAACTCCCGGCTGACGCTCTGAATTTTGAACGCACGGTTATGCGCGCCCTTTTTCCGAGCGGGCGTACTGTCTCCAGCATGAAGGATCTGGAGGATACCTTTTACGAGGATATGCAGGTGGCCAAAGCGGAGGTCGGCGGCTTTTTCGCGGAGCCCCAGAATAAGCTGTTCACTCCTGGCTCCAAGACAGCCCAGGCCTTTATTCACCTGGCCTGTTTCCTTCCTCTGTTCATTTTTGGCTGTATTACCGGCTATCGGACCGAGGGCTACTTTGATGTGTTCATGGTGCTGATCATGGGCTGTCTGTTCGGGATTCTTCCCTTTGCGGGACTCAGCTTCCTGGCCCACACCATCGAAACCCGGCAGGGCATGACCACAGGCTCCTTTACCGGACGTGTGATCGCGGGCACCCTGATCTCCGCCGCCCTCCTGGTCATTGTGCTGGCCACAGGCACGGTCACCTTTGGCACGATTCTGATGCCGCTGGTGCCAGTGGCGGTATCTGTTATCACGGCGTTTCTGGGCGCCTTTGCCAC
>ERZ894183.12-NODE-12-length-159240-cov-51.669447_pt1 | contig 159240 bp, 147 predicted proteins | sample MGYA00380279_ERZ894183 | MGnify/ENA primary metagenome ERZ894183 (study PRJEB32331, sample SAMN06328422) | human gut metagenome | biome: human gut microbiome; feature: stool | host: Homo sapiens | collected 2013-06-26 ... | reverse complement strand
ATTTGTTCTTTCCGGTTGGATAAGTACTACCCTCCTTTTTGTTCAATTTCAGTTTTCAAACACAAAAAAAGCCAGAGACAGGAGTTGTCCTGTTTCTGACTTTGTATTCCTTCTAACTTATCTGAAAAACTGATATTATCATTATAAAATTTATTCTACAAAAAGTCAATAGTATATTACTATGTATCAAGGCTTATACATAACATATCGCATGGTTTCTGTAAAATGCTGCTTATAATAGTCTGGTTCTATATAACTTCGGGTCGGAGAAATAAAGAGATTGGTTACATCTATGTATTTCCACTCTCCATTACTTAACATAACCTGATTCCAGGCGTGTGGTCCTTCTGTTTTACCTTCAATATATAATACCGGAATATCCGATAATTTACAAAGCCATCCAAATGCAGTCGTATAGGCATGACAGATTCCCTTTTTATTTTTCAGCAATTGATATACCGTAGAATTGGTATGGCTATAATCATATATATTATTATCATGAAGTACGGAAGCATAATGAAGTATTTTTTCATCTTTTGACTGGATTCCGGCTGCATCATCTACAATTTTCTGTAACTGTTTCAAGGCTTCTTCATGTTGCTCTATGCATGTCTTAACATTTTCTCTTTTTATCTGTATTCTTCCCACCTCCGGAGTTTCGTACTGATATACATAGTAGACCTTTGGCGTTTCCCCAAGATAATACATTTGGATGTAAAAGCACAAGTCTGACAGTTCTTCACTCCTTACCTGAATACCAGTCTCTATAAACGGTTCCGTTCCATTAATGCTTTCTTTGAGTATTTTATGGATTTTTTGTGCATAATCCAGATAGTTAACCGCACCAGACAGTGGACTTGGTTGGGTGTATGTACTTGTTACATTTGTGTTTTTCATTTCATTTGCATAAGATGGTATAGTTCCCGTTACAGGAAAAGAAATCAGACACGCAAGACACATGGTTACTATTTTTATCTTTTTCAATCCTTTTGTTACCATACAATCACCTCTTATATGCAGAGTTTTTTCGTTTTTATAGTTCGCAGACATTTGTAGATATTCAGATTGTTACTATTTTTAAACATATAGCAAAAATTATAACAAAATTTTTGTGTTTTTTCAATTGTCACATTGCATTCTCCTGTTTTCTTGGCTAAATCCTTGTTATTTTAAAGGTTCTCGTATCGTGGTCCCAACATTTCAAAAATATATAAATATATTGTATTTAGATGTATTTATTACATTGTTTTATATTGTTTTTTTATTTTAAAATCATTATTAATATATTGTATTTAGCAATATATTTTATATATAAATATATTGTATTTTGTGGTATACTCTACCCATTCTTTTGTGATATAATCAAATCACAAAGCTGTCCCGGTCCCGAAAGTTTTTTCTGTATCCAACGACAAAACAATAATAAAAAGAAAAGGAGTGTATGCCCTTGAAACGAATCAACAGCAAATACCTGGCTCTCTTCTTTGCCATTCTTTCCATCCTTTTATTTGGGACAAAAATGGGGCTGGTATTCGGACTATGTGGAATCTTATTTGGTCTTTCCACTCTCTTCCGCTATCGAAGTTCTTCTTACAAAAAGACTGCCAAGGCGGGATGCATTCTCTCACTTCTGGCTCTTGTTTTGAACGCTTCTTTGCTATTTTTTGTCGGAAGTGAGCAAAAGCCTGTAAGTCCGATTCATGAAAGCCTTATTTCTTTGGCAGACAAATCTGTTTCCTCAAAAGATGCAGAGGTCATTCAAAAGGTGGACCGTCTTATTTCCGGTTTCCTTTCAAAAAATAGCAGCGAATCGGACACTTCTTCCAGCCCAGTCCCGCAAGGGGATTCTCCCGCAGACATGGAAGTACATTTTCTGGATGTAGGACAAGGGCTTTCCATCCTGATTGAGTCCGATGGTCACTATATGCTGTATGATGGTGGGGACCGGAATGCTTCCTCGTTTGTAGTCTCATATCTCGAAGATGCGGGGGTTGAAAAATTAGACTATGTAATTGCCAGTCACTACGATGCAGACCATCTAAACGGCATTGTAGGAGCTTTAAACGCCTATCCCACTGATACAGTGTTTGCGCCGGATTACGAAACAGATACAAAAGTATTTGAGTCCTTTCTAAATGTCACAAACAAGAAAGGTATTCCAGTAGTCCATCCGCAAGTAGGCAGCTCCTATTCTCTTGGAAATGCCGGATTTACAGTTCTTGGTCCAATTGGAACTGATTATGAGGATAAGAACGATTATTCCATTGTTATCATGCTCCAAAATGGCAACGACAGGTTTCTAATCACGGGAGACAGCGAATATACCAGTGAAGCCCAATTATGTGCTTCCGGGGCTGATTTATCCTGTACCGTGTATGTTGCCGGACATCATGGAAGCGGAACTTCCTCTTCCTGGGATTTGATGGAACAGGCAGTTCCTGAGTATGCAGTAATAAGCTGTGGCAAAAACAATAAGTATGGTCATCCCCATGAAGAAACCATGGAAAAACTGGAGGTTATGGAGATTGAGACATTTCGCACAGACTTACAGGGAACTATCCTGTGCAGCTCTTCCGGAAACGGTCTCCACTGGTCTGTCAGTCCTTGCAACGACTATACTCCCGGAACGTAACGATTAAAAATTTACAGATGATGAATTGAAAGGAGTTTGGAAAATGGGTCTATCCGAAGTATTGGGAATTGTAATTATCATTCTTCTCTTGACGCTTATCCTGTTGCAGATAACAGGAAGAAAGAAAACTGACCTCGGAGAAATAAGACTTTTATTGAAACATGCATCAGATGAACAAAGAGAAAGTGTACAGAAACAGATTGCAAACAGTACAACGGAGCAGTTTGAACGTTTTGGTTTTATTCAAAAAAGCATTCAGGATACTCTTTCTTCCAACCGAAAAGAAGTCAATTACCAGCTTGGTGAATTTCAAAAACATATGTCTTCCCAACTTTCAGATATACAGAAAAGCGGGATGGAGAACAATCTTGAAATAGGAAAATCCGTCACCAGAGTATTACAGGAAAGCCGGGCAGAACAGTTCAAACAGCTCCACCTTTTTGGCGAACAGGTAGAGAATAGACTGATAACCATTCAAAATTCCAATATGGAGAATATTGAAAAAATCAATACAACTTTGGAAGTCAGCATAAAAGCCTTACAGGAAAGCAACGAAAAAAGGTTGGAACAGATGCAAAACGTAGTTGATGAAAAACTGCAAAAGACTCTGGAGACCCGCTTATCCCAGTCATTTGAAATCGTAAGTAAGCAGCTCGAAAGTGTAGGTCAGGGACTTGGCGAAATGAAAGCCCTTGCTGCGGATGCAAAATCCCTCAAAAACGCATTGACCAATGTAAAGGAACGTGGTACATACGGAGAGGTTCGTTTGGAAAAACTGCTTTCAGACATTCTTGCCCCCAACCAGTATGCAATGAACGTAGAAATTGCCAATGGTAAACGTGTGGAATTTGCCATTAATCTCCCAGGCAATGATAATGATACCCCACTGCTTCTGCCTATTGACAGCAAATTCCCAATAGAGGATTACAACAGGCTTCTTGATGCCGAAGATAAACAGTCCATTGATGAAGCCAGACGTTCTCTGGCAGCCAAAATCAGAGTCTTTGCAAAAGATATCCATGATAAGTACATTGTTCCACCAAAGACCACTGACTTTGCTTTGATGTTCTTGCCAACTGAAGGTCTGTATGCGGAAGTCATTCAGAATGTAGCATTGTTCGAGGAACTTCGTGATAAATACAAAGTCACAGCCGTTGGAGCAACTACTCTCTCTGCCTTCCTTTCTTCCTTGCAGATGGGATTTAAAACACTTGCGATTGAGCAGCGTTCTCAGGAAGTCTGGGATACTCTAAGGGCTGTGAAATCGGAATTTGTCAAATTCGGAGATATGTTGGAAAAGGCACAGAAGCAGCTCCAGACAGCTGACAAGACCCTTACAGAAATCGTAGGAAGGCGTACAAGAGCCATCAATCGCACTTTGCGTAGTGTAGAGGAATTAACAGATTCTGATTCCACGTTGTTGACTAATTTTGAAGAACCAATAGACGAATAGTAAATAAAAAGGCTACCCGTTTGGATAGCCTTTTTATTGTCTTTACTGTTCACAAAACCTCGGTCCAAATCACGCAGAGACTGCTGTAACGCAATAGAATCTACCATTTTAAGAAATGCAAACTCTTCACACTTGTCTGATGGATTAGATTTTGCTGTTCCCTGTTCGGGTAGATTCTAAATTTGATGCCTTTTTGCATTATCCCTGTTTATCCTTTCAAAATCTAATACAGGCATATTTTATTCCATCTTCAATTACTTGCTGCGTAAATTCGATGGAAGCGTCTTATATCCCCATAGCTAAAGCAAGGGGGGGGGGGACGACACAGTGGATAAAATCCACGCACTTCATGCGGAGTGCGATAAAACAAAACTGCAAAATGAGGTCGGATGCTGTGAACTTAAATCCACGCACTCCATGCGGAGTGCGACAAGTGTTTTAATTTTTGACTTTGCCCCATATGGACTTAAATCCACGCACTCCATGCGGAGTGCGACTGCACCATGGTGCATAATGGAGAGATATATGGCTACTTAAATCCACGCACTCCATGCGGAGTGCGACAGCAATCCTGTATAGAAATATAGTCTTTTTACACAGATTGCATTTATTTTTTTTGGATAAACTGCTTTGTCAGTAAAAAATATTATTGTTTTTTCAAGAGTTTCCCTCTTTCTATCAGGTGCGAATCTCCCAGTATTTTCAGTTCACTTCCTATTCGCACTGCTAGTTAATTGTAACATAAGCCAAGTTTTACGTCAATCGCATTGTATTTTCGCCATTAACAAAAAAGCTCCACACAGAACTCTTTTAAAAAAAATTTTGTGCGGAGCTTACTTGATGAACTTAGAGTTGACTTTTCGATGTATCTGCTGCCCTTGTGTTTTTCACTTGGCAGCAGTCATTGTTTGGTCTGCTATGATAACATACTTTGACAATTATGCCATGTGAACTTTTTTCTTTTCGTGATTAATAAGTCCCATAATATTAGAAAGTCCGGTATAGCGTTTCATTTCCTCTCCTCCATCCGTAAGGATAAGAGTCGGAGCTGACATCACATGATAGCGGATACAGACATCTCTTTCTTTTTCTGCTTCCATCACATGATAGTGAATTCCCGCCCTATCGAGCTGTTCACGGGCTTTTTCACAGTTCGGGCATGTCTTGGACGTAAACAGGATAATATCTGCATTCTCCGGCTTTTCTGAGCCTTTCAGACAGGTTTTTTCCAATGCTTGTCCTATTTTCTCTTTATGCGAATGAAAATGAGACTGCCCCATATCGTATTCCTTACGCTCTGTAAACTCCTGTGCCTTTCCGTCATTCCAGTTCTGAACCGGACGATAGTATCCGGTGATACGGCTATAGACTTCGGTTGGTTTGTGGCAGTAAGGACACTCCTTCTGCTCTCCCGCCAGGTATCCGTGTTCTGTACAGATGGAATAAGTTGGGGAAAGTGTGTAATATGGGAGTTTGTAGTTTTCCGCAATCACACGCACCAAGGCAGCAGCTGACTTCCAGCTTGGAAGTTTTTCGCCAAGGAAAGCATGGAATACTGTACCAGAAGTATAAAGGGTCTGTAATTCATCCTGGATATCCAATGCATCAAAGATGTCTTCGGTATAATTGACCGGAAGGTTTGTGCTGTTGGTGTAATATGGAGATTTTTCATTTCCGGATGTTATAATATCCGGAAATGCTTTCTTGTCATGCAGAGCAAAACGGTATGAAGTAGATTCAGCCGGAGTTGCTTCCAGATTATATAAATCTCCGTACTGTTCCTGATAACCAGAAAGACGTTCTCTCATATGATTTAATACATCTTTGGCAAATTTCTGTGTTTCCTTATGGGTCATATCCTTTTTCAGCCATCTGGCATTTAAGCCAGCTTCGTTCATGCCTACAAGACCAATCGTTGAAAAATGATTATCAAACGACTTCAAGTAATGTCTGGTGTATGGATATAATCCGCTGTCAAGAAGTTTTGTTAAAACCTTACGTTTGGTTTTTAATGACCTGGCTGCAAGGTCCATTAATTTATCCAAACGGTTATAAAAGTCTTTTTCATCTGCTGCCAGATAGGAAAGTCTTGGAAGATTTAAGGTTACAACTCCGATAGAGCCAGTGTTTTCTCCACTTCCAAAATATCCCCCCGTCTTCTTTCTCAACTCTCTAAGGTCCAGTCTCAAACGGCAACACATGCTTCGTACATCACTTGGCTGCATATCAGAATTGATATAGTTTGAGAAATACGGAGTACCGTATTTGGCTGTCATTTCAAACAAAAGACGGTTGTTTTCCGTATCAGACCAGTCAAAGTCCTTTGTAATGGAGTAGGTAGGAATCGGATACTGGAATCCTCTTCCGTTGGCATCCCCGCCAATCATGACTTCCATAAATGCCTTATTGACCATATCCATTTCTTTCTGACAATCTCCGTATGTGAAATCCATTTCCTTACCGCCAACCAGTGCCGGAAGGTTCTTCATATCCTCCGGAACCACCCAGTCCAGTGTGATATTGGTAAAAGGAGCCTGTGTACCCCAACGACTCGGAATGTTGACTCCGTATACGAAAGATTCCACGTTTCTTTTTACTGCGTCATAAGAAAGATTATCTGCCTTTACATAAGGTGCAAGGTATGTGTCAAAAGACGAAAACGCCTGTGCGCCCGCCCATTCATTTTGCATGATTCCCAGATAATTGACCATCTGCCCGCAAAGGACAGGAAGATGCTTTGGAGGTGCGGAAGTAATTCTTCCACTGACTCCTCCGATTCCCTCTGTGATAAGCTGTTTTAAGGACCAGCCCGCACAGTATCCTGTTAGCATGGACAAATCATGGATGTGCATATCTGCATTCTTATGAGCTTTTGCAATTTCTTCATCGTAAACCTCACTGAGCCAGTAGTTGGCAGTGATAGCTCCGGAGTTATTAAGGATGAGACCACCAATGGAATAGGTTACGGTGGAGTTTTCCTTCACTCTCCAGTCTTCGATTTTTAAATACTTATTCACGGTTTCTTTGTAGTCAAGTACCTTATCTCCGATGTTACGCACTCTCTCATGCTGTTTGCGGTACAGAATGTATGCTTTTGCCACATCCGAATATCCACAGTCTTGTAACACTACTTCCACCGCATCCTGGATATCTTCCACGGAAATCAAATCGTCTTTGATTTTATCCTGAAAACGTGCGGTAGTACGGACTGACATCCATTCCAGTATACTATCCAGACAGGTCTTGTCACAGGCTACGAATGCCCTTTTCATTGCATTTACAATTTTTTGTAAATCAAATTCCACGATGCTGTTATCTCTTTTTAAAACCTTCATTCTTTTTCTCCTTTCCAAGTTGTTGAGAAGAGTCAGTGCGTATGCTCATTTCTATCAATTCTATTTTGAGCAAATAAAAAAGGTCACAACACATCTTTCTCAGATGATTGTAACCTTATTTTCCGTCAACTGTCTTACGTTTGTAACATATTATGATTCTATCATAATTTGCCACTTCTCGCAAGAGTCTCCTCTGTTTTTTTACGATTTTCTTTGTTACTGTTCTTTAGATTTTTGTTGCCTTCTGGCTTTTCTACCCTCCTTTCTAAACGAAAAAAGCCATAAACCACCTTCGTAATTTATGACTCTCAAACCTTTTAACGCATCCTAAAAACCTATATGCTTATCTTATCATAATGGATAGTCATTTACAAGATTCTTTTCAGGCTTTTTTTGCCTGAATGACCCAATCATTGGCTTCCTGTTCGTTTTCAAACCATTCATTATATACATCTTTTCTTGTCGTACTCCGAAAGGAGTTGTGCGGGCATTCTTCGGCTTCGATTACATCCGTAACTGCTGCCGTTACCCTTCCCATATTGTCAAAGGAAGAAGTTACACAATACCACTTCTTCATATCCTTCGCCCTCCTTTCCAGAGTATTATGCTTCCCTATGCTTTCGCTGTGTGGAAGTGCCATACATTACATGGATTTTGTAAACTTACAATCCGGGAAATTTTCGCATCCATAAAAGGAACCATTTTTTCCCCTCTTGATTATCAGTTTCGCCCCGCAAATCGGACATGTCCGGTCTAAGTTCTGATATGCCGGGTCTTTTTTCATTTCGTCAATAATAACCCTTCCCTGTACCTGTTGCATGACGGATTTTAACTTTGTCCGGTCCCACAACTCCACGTTTCCGGACTGAGCCAGATTCTTTGCGTTTGGTGTAAAGTAGGAAGAAGTAACGACCATTGCTTTATCTGCCTTATAGTACTCTCTTGCACCAATCACTTCCTGAACTGCTTTAATTCCTACATTTTCCTTATAACGCTTTGCCTGTATGACGATTTTCTCTCCCTCTTTGTAAGCAATCACATCTGCGCCATAGTCATTGACCGTGGGGGTGGTTCTTACCTTATACCCTAACTCCTTAAAGTAAGTACAAAGAAAGTATTCAAATTCCTCTCCCGTCATATGGTCTACCTCTTGCATTCCACTCATCAGATATCGTTCCGTTGCTCGGTTCTTCCGTACTGCCTTAATATACGCATATAGAATAATGGCAAGAATAATGGCTGTAAGGATTAGTTTCATGTTGTTTTTTACAAGGCTACCAAACAAGATAACTCCAAGAACGGATGTTGGCAGCAGAACGTTTTCTGCTTTTCTCTTTCGTTTCTTCATTTTATCAGTCCCTCTTCCTTAACACACACAGACCCTATGGCGTTTTTTGAACTTTTGTCAAAGCCTAAAACCAATCTGTAACCAAGTGATAGGGGTCGATAGTTTCTGCCGTCCAGAAAAATGTTCCAGTGGGTGGTATCTCTTCTCCATCATCTCCCACAATTTGAAAAAATGGCTGCTCACAGACCAATGTAGATTCTTCCAAGACACAAACGCCAGGGACTACCCTGAACTTATTCTCCCCTATTTTCTTGACCTTAACTGCAATCCTTTTCTTTCTTAATGGAAATGAATATACTTCTCTCATTTCCCCGCTCCTTTTCTTAATAGGTTTTCCGTAGACTCCAAACACTTTGTATGTGGTATAATAGTGATTAGTCCTCCTTTAACTAGCTCTGCTTTGACACTTAAATCCACGCACTCCATGCGGAGTGCGACCTACATATTATTAACAACGGTATTTTTTACGGAGACTTAAATCCACGCACTCCATGCGGAGTGCGACTGTTGAGCTTTGGCTCATAAGTGGATTTTTCAAACTTAAATCCACGCACTCCATGCGGAGTGCGACGGGAACATCCACGCCAAAATACTTGCTCATTTTACACTTAAATCCACGCACTCCATGCGGAGTGCGACATTTTACATCCCACATCTGAGTCAGCTCTTCCGGACTTAAATCCACGCACTCCATGCGGAGTGCGACAAAGGTGGTCAAATGATTCACCTCCGGATAGATACTTAAATCCACGCACTCCATGCGGAGTGCGACCTAAAAGCAGTTTATTTTTCCTGTTCAATGCAATACTTAAATCCACGCACTCCATGCGGAGTGCGACTAAACTCTTTTGCTGCGTGAGCAAATTCAAACTACTTAAATCCACGCACTCCATGCGGAGTGCGACAGCAAATTTGTACAAAAATATAGTCTTTTTATACAGATTGCATTTATTTTTTTGGATAAATTGATTTATCCTCAAAAAAATATTATTGTTGTTTCAAGGGTTTCCCTCTTTCTATCAGGTGCGAATCCCTCTGTATTTTCATGTTCACTTCCCATTCGCACTTTACAACTCAACTATAACATAAGCCAAGGCTTATGTCAATGAAGCTGTTTTTTGTTATCTGTGGGAAACGTCAACGCATCATATCTACTACTTGTATCAGTAGATGAAATGGATTGATGTTACGAAAAGCCTGGATAACCGGAACAGACATAACCATATCAAAAACCATTCCAACACCAGGGATAAAAGTCAATAGTGACATAAGTGATGTTATTACCCAAATGCTTAAAAGAGTCATCAGTCCTCCAGATAATGCACCAATTGCTTTATCAAACTGGTGAATGATTGGTAGTGCTGCAATGAGGTCTGCCACATGGAATACAAAATGCAACAATAAGCGGATGGTAATAAAACCGAAAGAATATGATAAAGTCCGGATGATGTTCTTGGCTATGATTCCGGCATTTTGGGACAGGATAGCCATTGCAACGCCATCCACTCCTATTAAAGTTCCATCCGTCAATTCTGGAGACAGCATAACACCTGAAACTGTATGGCTGTAATAATAGGATTCCAAAAACGCATTGATATATTTTTCCAGCTGGACTGTCACCCCAAGTTCATTGAAAATGCCCCAAAATACAGGCATTGCAACCGGAGCCAGAATCACAGACAGAATAGTGTTGATAACAAACGCTGCCTGTTTGATGAATCCTCTCCGGTAGCCACGAATCACATGGTAAGCAAAAATAGTCAGAATTATCGCAGTGACAAGTCCATTGATACTAAATCCTTCCATTTTTACTGTCCTTCCTGTAATACACCCTCGTAGTTTACAACTCCAAGACCATTGATATCATAAAGACCCGGAGTTAAAAGGTCCGGCATCTGCAAAGTCAGATATCCATTTTTTGTAAGATTGTATTTTACAATCGTATTGATGCTCTTGGAACAGTAAATTTCAGTATCTGCCTTTATATCCACTTCATAATACTGGGTTCCTACATAGAATCCAAGTGTATAGACTTCATCTTTTGTAAGCCCGCTGATAGAGCCTGTTTTATTGATAATGTTACTCTGAATCTTATCTCCATTGATGGTGTCCAAAACCAAAGCACTGCTGCTACTTAAATATGGTGTCAGTTTGGTATAAGCATCACTGGTCGGATGCAGTGCGGTGTCTCCGGAAATCACATAGTTCCCCGCATCATTTAAACGGATTTTTCTAATTCCGATACTGTCACAGATATGCTCAAATCCTTCCAGAACAAACTGGTTCGGAATATTTGTTTTGCTCTTAAACACTATCTTGTCACCGTTTTTATAAGTTGGAACATGAATTTTATTGTCTGTATACCAGAGCACACGGTCTACAGATGTATTTTCCGGAAGATTAGAATACGTTTTATCACCGTTATATGGCTGATAGAACGTCTCTCCTGAAAGAACAAACACGCCCTCCGGTACAGTATCTACGGTGTATTCCGGTATCAATACGATTTCTGGCTGTTTTTCAATCACGGTCGAACATCCACTGACAGCCCCCACACTGCATGACAGTGCAATTAAAAGCAAGGCTTTTTTGATTTTTCTCATATGATACAGTCGGGAAACCGGATATGGTTTTCCCTTTTCTCCTTTCTTTTTAGTAGTCTCCATTCAGAACCTTGTGTACCGTACAAAATGAAATTCCGCATTCATTTCCAATTTTTCTTAAAGAGACTCCATTTTCATGAAGTGCAAATATTTTTTGTTCCATCTCTTTCGTTACGATTTTTTTTCTGCCAGCCATTCGTTTTTCCTTATGAAAATCCGAAGCAGAACATTTTTTCCAATTAGAAAGGTCCATATTTAAAAAGTCCCGGTCTAACGGAACAATATAATCGTATCTGGTAATGGTATCATCTATAAACAGCTGATACATTAGCCTGTGGAGCTGATAATAAATGCACTTCCTGTCTGTATTCATCCTGAGTCCTACTACATATTTTCCATTCCTGATATGTTTTTTTATTTTCTTTCCATTGCGGATATCAATAATAGTAGAATCACGGTAAATCAGATACGGTCCATATTTGATTGTATTTTCTATTTCCATTCTTTCTTCACAACTCCCTACTTTGACTCATTTTCTTCCTCCTCATCTTCCGGTAATCCATCTATCGTATTTTCATGGAATCGTTCATAGTCTTTTTGGGTTATCATATCCTGTCGTTTTATTAAGACCTCATGGAGTTGTTTATACTTTTTCAGTCTTTTTCGATTTAAAAGAATCGCTGTTATCAGGTATCCGATAGCACAGATACAGGCACAGATTAATATTTGAGGAATCATTTTATTTTTTCTCCCTCCCGGATAAAGTTTGTAGGAGTCTGGCGGTAATTCCGGTGCGGTTGTTTCCTCTATAGTCTCCGCTTCGGTCCCCTTTGTCTCTGGCTCAGTTTCTTCGTTGGGGCTACTCTCCTCTGCTGCCGTTTCTGTTTCTTCCATCTGTCTTTCTTCGGTTTCCTCTATAGTCTCTTCTACCGGACTGGTTTCCACTGGCTCAGTTTCTTCGGTTTTGGTAGTAGGAGCCTGGGTTGTCTCTTGTACTCTTGGTCTTGTGGTCTCCGGGACCCTTGCCTGAGTAGTCTGGGGTTGAGTCTGGGGTGGCTGTGGAGCCTGAGTCTGGGGTTGGGTTTGAGGTGACTGTGGAGCCTGAGTCTGGGGTGGAGCTGTTGGACGTTCCACTTGTGGTTGTTCCAGAGCCGTAGTCAGATTTGTAATCTGAACAGATTTACTGCTACTCTCTCCATTTCTGTTTACTGCGGAAATATTGACTGTACTATTATAATAAGTGATATAATCTCCTTCATAAAAATCTCCACCGTTGGGACCTAATTCCCTTCCATTTACCACAATAGAGACAACTCCAGCCGGGTCAGAAACACTGAACTCAATCGTACATGGAGGAGCCTGTTTATCTGCTGGGTTTCCTTTTGTCACGGTAATCACCGGAGCTGCATAGGCTTGAAACGTACAAAAAACTGTAGTCAGCAGTACGGCTATAATTCCTGTGCCATAATATCGTTTTTTATGTTCCTTCATAAGTACCTCCTCGATTATAACAAATCCAGAAAATACTTATAAGTAATAGCTCTGTTTAAGGTCTCTTCGATATCCTCAATGTTGTGGTTTTCCAGTAAAGCTGCAAGACGTTCATCGGAAGTACTTTCTGTCAGCGTGTATTCCATGACTGCTCCGATAAAGCGAATACTTTCATCCTGGCTCATTTTCTGGAGCATATCATTGATTCCCAGTTTATCTTCCATGGCACTGTAAATAAGATTACGGACTACATACTCGATAAGACCATTGTTGTAGCTTATATTGGTCTTGCTTTTTACCATGTATTCTAACACACGGATTTCATCCGCTTTTCTTCTGGATGCCTTCTTGATTCGAAGTTCTGCCAGACTGGAAATGATAACATCTGTTGGGATATCATCCAAAGCATTCTTAATGTTTTCTATGTGCTTTACAACTTGGTCATTGTGGATGAGAACCTGTTTATCATAACGGATAATGACAGGCGGGACCTGATTGATATTTATGAGAGTGCTGAATCCTTTTTGTCCGGACTGCAATGCTGTTACAAGGTCTGTATAAATGGGTTCCTGGATATATCCTACCACTTCATTATTAGGATTCAGGTTCACTCCGATGACGAAATTCGCCACCTGTCTTCCAGACTCATCTTCGTACAAATCACTCTGGTCATTGATACCCCAGTCCTTTGTAGGAAGTGCCATCTTATTTTCTAAAGCCTTCACACTCATTGTTTTTTCTTCCTTTCCTCTTTAAAGTAAAAATGTGTTATGATTTTAGAATATATATAATATATATTAACACACCAAAAAAAAGATATCAATTATTAATTAACACGTTTACGATAAAAAAAAGAGGGAGCATAAGCCCCCTCTTTGTCATGAACTATGACGAATCAAACCTTGTTATGCTCTTTTTTTCAGGTTTTCCGAAAGCTGTATAATCTGATTGCAATATGCATGTTCAACTTCCAGAATTTCTTTCCGTATCTGTTTTAATTTTTTTGAAAGGACAGGAGGTTTTAAATATTTGCAAGCATTTGAAAAATCCTGATTGTGCTTTACAAATTCTTGTCTTATAACCTCACAATAGTCCTCCGGATTGACAGCTCTGCGAATCATTCCGTAACAGCAATAATCCAGATACAGCCTCTTGATATCCTCTATCATCTTTTCATAAGAATCAGCAAATTTTCCTTTCAGAATTTCCCGTTTCATAACCCGTTTACACTGCTGTAACTGGGAAATTTTGTGTATCAGTTCTCTTAAAATCTCATTTTCATTCTGCTGCTCCATATCTTCACTTCCTTTTCAAGACTCATCCAGCCTGTTTCTTATTCTCCGTAAACGTATTTTCTTCTCCCGGCAACAATCCAAATGTATTGATATAATACGCTTGTTCTTCATCCTGAATCTCGTTTCTTATCTGTATCAGTTCTCTCTCCAGCATTTTCCCGTTCAGGTAACGACAGGCGTTAGAAAAACGGCGATTTCTTTTATCAAAAGATGCCTGGATGTATGCACAATACTCTTTTACATTTGTTGTTTTCCGTATCATTTCCGCTGTACAAAAACGGACAAAATCCTTTTGGATTTTTACTTTCAAGCCTTCATAAGAAGACTGGTATTTGCCCTTTTTCAGTGCATCATTTAGAATCTTCTTGTTTATCTGTAGAATCTTAATATTGCGCTTGATATTTTCAAGAAGTCTCTTCTCTTGTTCCGTGTAAATTTCATTACTCAATGAAACCCCTCCTTTCTTTCCCAAAATGCAAAAAAAGTCACAAATGCTTTCGCATTTATGACTTCTCTACCAATTAAACTTGTATTAAGTATATCATGGTAGTCTCATTTTTTCAACTGTTAATTAATGATGTTTTCATGTTTTCCAATCTTTTTACTGCTTCTTGCACCAGTGGACTTTCTTTGTAATGCCGGACCAGTTCCAGATTGTCATAGTCAATCTGTCCTCCAACTAAAAGTCCCCATTCCATACCACTATAAATGCTCTCATCTTCAAGTACAAAACCAATGCCTTTCACCGCATTTAATCTCTTTGCCGGAATCGCATTGTAGCACTTTACAGCTTCCTCTAAGGTGAGATTATCATGGAATTCTCCATAGGAAGTAAATTCCATACATTCGGCAGCATAAAATAAAATCTTAGCACCATTTTCGTTCATAAATTTTCTCCTTTTTTCTTAAATTTTTGTTCCTTTTTAGTTGCTTTCTAAGGGTCTGCCCTCCTTTCTCTTTTGTTTTTCACAACAAAAAAGTCACAAAAAATCCGAAGATTTCCTGTGACTTATATTCCATCTGACTTGTCTGAAAAACTTTATAAAATAATTATACCGTTATCCATCCCGTTTGTCAACTGCTCTTTAGATAGGGCTGTTGTCTACGGTCTGCCAGGAAGAGATATTCTCTTTGTAAAATTCCGGAGGTTTTTCTCCTACCCATTGATTTCTCTTTCTGTCATATTCTATGGTTTCTTTTTGAAAAAAACCATTTTCTTTTTTGTATTCTACAATATAGATTCCTGATTTCACAGGTTCGAAACGGCTTGCCAATTATTCCACGCTTTCTTTTTTAGAATTTTTTGCAACAGTTAAGTGTTCTCTACACTTTACTATCTGAGAAAAACAGAAATTGTCAATATGTCCGTACTGGCAGAGGTCACAGGCAATCATCAATTCGTTGTAAAGATTCCAGTAGGTAGTATCCTTCTGTTCTTCTTTGATATCATACAGTGCATTACACAGTTTCACCAGTTCATCTGCTGTCAATTTGACTGTGGCTTCACCTTTTTCTTTAGAAATATTCAAAATATCCATCGCTAATCCCCCTTTTTTACATATTGATATGGTCATATTATCATATATGGCGAACTGTGTCAACTTTTATAATTATATATTATTTATTAACAGGAGTCGCAAAAAAAGGGACTGCATATGCAGTCCCAGACAACAAAACATAAAGCCACCTACAGATTTCGCCATTGCTCCATGTCTGTTTTTATTTTACAAATTTTTTCTCTCTACGTCAATGTCCTTATTGTGAAATTATTGTGTTTATTAGTCACATCCCTGGTTTGGGTCTAATTTAGAAGCCGGAAGGGAATCATAACATTTAGCAGAACTTTTTTTCTCACAAATTTTTATCGGATATTTCAGCTTCGCATTCTGCCAATTATAGCAAGCAACCGAAACACCTAATTCGTAAAGAGCATACTTTCCATATTTTGCGTTCAGTTCTTCTTTGCTCATTCCGGATACAAAGTCTTTGAGACGAGCTACTTCCATTTCATAATACTTCATAGCTCTTTGGTATGCTTCCTCAGAATCCTCTAAATCTCCGTAGCGTTTACGGTCCGGTTTTTCCAGATTTTCTTCTGAGAGATAATCCCTGTTCCATAAAGCAACCTGTTCGTAAACAGACAGATTCCCTATGTTTCCATATCCATCATAACGACCTTCATATACTCCATTTTCTTCTGTAGGAATTAAAAGATATGCTGTCTTTCCTATTTTCAATGGCTTCTCATTTGCTCTGTCCGCAAACATCCAACTATAAAATCCCATTTTTTCTCCTTTCTTTTAACGAACTATAAATACCGGATTGACTCCATTCCTTCATTTTCTTCCAGAATCCAGGGTTTGCTTGTGTCAATATCCACAATTTCCAAAACACTGACATCAAAATCCCCTTTGTGTCCAGAAGCACTTTCCATATAGTATCTTCATAAACCATATCTTCTTTCAAAAAAAGAGGGATAAAATAGCTTTCATCCCTCTGCTTGACTTACTTTTCCATTGGTTGGACTTAATGAATTTCTATCAGTTTGTTATTCCTATCACACCTGAAATAGCGAACCTCTTCCTTGCCGTCATTTTCATCCAGTGTCCAGATTTTACTTGTATCAACATCAATAATTTTTACTGTGCTGAGATTGATTTCGATTTCCGAAGAAAATGCGTTTTCCATGTAGTATCTGTCATATAAGATACCATCTGGATATCCAACAACACGGACACAACCCACTCCTGTTACAATCATCTTTCTAATTTTTTCCACATCTGTATCAGTTAGGTTTTCATTAAACTTATATTCCGGGATATCCTTTCTGTTTAAGAGCCAGTTTGCCAATAATTCTGCATTTTCTGCTCTATCATTGGATGTTCTGTGAAACTCTCTTGGTAATACATACTGTCCATAACTATTGTGAATTGCTAACTTCATACTTTTCTCCTTTTTATTGAATTTTCTCCGTCCATTTCTTTTTTTGTTTTTAAAAAAGAGGGATAAAATTATTTTTATCCCTCCAAATATTCTGTTATGCGGGGTCTACGAAAACTTCACGGTCCTCGTCCTCGTCATCCAGCATAATCATATTACTTTCACCGTTTAGTCCTTTAAGGAACTCTTCTTCCATGAGTTTTTCTTCCATGAGTTCTCTCTCCAGACGTTCTTCTTCTGTTTCTTCCTCCTCAGTCTCAGATTCTTCCTGAGTTTCCGCATGAGTTGGTTCAGAAGAATCCTGTAAGTCTTCTTCCTCGTTGGCAACTTCTGCATCGTTTTCCTGTTCTGGCGGGTTCATGCCGTCCATAACAGTACGGACAATTTCCATCTTGGATGTCTTGCTTGCTGCATCATCCTCCATATTTAACTGTGGAAAATCTTCTTCATTGCCAATGATGGTTGATTCTGTATTATCCTCTGCTGCCATATCGTCTTCCGGTTCCGGAACATCTGTAACAACTGTGCGGATAACTTCCTCATTTTTTTTGTTTCTTCTTACAGGAGCTGGTTTTTCCACAACAGGAATTTCCTCATTTCCCGTAATGTACTTCTCATAGCTTGCATTGACCTCATTCAGTCTCTTTTCGATGCTCTTTCTCTGGTTGGTGTTTCTTCCGGACCACTCATTGTAGGTTTCGGAAATGGAAGCTCTTCTCTTTCCGGAGAAGAAATATTCCATCCATCTTGCCATTCTTTCTACAGGTACATTTTCATTGATAGAACGCTGCATAACTTTAGCAAAACTAACAATGTGAACCTTTCCTAAGATTCTGGCTTTTGCATTTCTGATTTTGTCATTTTCATGGACAATTTCAAAAACTTCAAGGAATCTGTCCAGAACCTCTGAAATTTCCTCTACCTGTTCATCCGAAAATTCTGCATCTCGGATAAATGGACGGAATGATTTGATATCCAGAGCTGGCTCATCCATGTAGAGCATACAATAAATCTGCTCTACCAATTTTTCATTCCAGTAGCCAGCAATTGCCTTTTCAGTCAATGCTGTCTGGAACATCGGATGCTTTGCAAGTTCAATGACCTGTTCAAAGGATGCCATCTCAACACGCAGTTTCTCTGCGGTGGTCATGCCTTTTCCACTGTTTGCATTGATGATTGCAATTCTTTCGTCCTCACGGCTCATGTTGTCGTGATACTCAATGCGAATCATCCTTCCAAGAATTACTTTCTGTAAAATCTCCGGAAGTTCGGAAAAGAATAATCCATTGACATCAATGATTTCTCTGCCCTTCTCGTCCACACAGTAATGAACCTTTTCTTTCTCCTCATCCGTAAATTCAATTGCATCTTCCGGATTGAGTCTCAATTTTCTGATGTTTGAGAGTGGGAACTTGTCCTTAATGAATAAAGAGCTTGCTGTCATACGCTGCTTTCCATTTAACAGGTCAAATAACGTGCCCGCCTTCTTATCATCTCCAACGTGTCTGTTTGCGGTAATAGCCGGAATATCTCTTCCTTCTATGAAAGATGCAATCAGATTACACTCCGTCTCTCTGTCCCAAACATAACTTCTCTGATAAATGTTGGAATAGGTCATCGTTCCTTTCTCAAGCATTCTTAACATCTGGTCTAAGTTCCATACTTTTGCTGCTGCTGCCATTGTTCATTTCTCCTTTTCTTTTCTGAATTATTTGTACCTTTTGATAGTTGCTTTCTAGGGTCTACCCTCCTTTTCCTTTTCGTTTTTGACAAAAAAAGGTCACAAAACACGAGAACGCATTTTGTGACCTTAAATTCCATTAACTAGATGTCAAAAACTTATGTTCTCATTATACGCTGAAACGGTAGATTTGTCAACATCTTATGAAAATCTTCGAATAGCTCATATCCGGTTTTTTATGGCTTTAACGTTTTGTTATTTTTTTTATATTTATTTCGATATTATAACATTTTTCATATCAAAAAAAAAGGCGTTTCGCAGAAAAAACTGCAAAACGCCCTTTTATTACTGATTAATTTTTCTTCCAGATAATGGGTTCTGATTGTACACGGACTTTATTTGTTCCGGGAACCAGGCTATGGCATGGCAGCCTTCTTTAAAACGGACAATCACTCCGTCATAACCAAGCACATCCCGTAATGCGGTTCTGAATTCTTGCGGATAATTCACAAAAAAATTGTCCAGAATATAAAGATTAGTATTATCAAAAAATTCTGCTGCCATTTTCCTGATGTAAGGGATAAAATCTTCTTTTTCCATTTCATCAAACGGCAATTCCCAGTATTCATCCAGATAATCCCCTATTGGGTTCATCCATTCTCCATCTTCGTCAGGAGCGAGATATAAGTCCGGATGATGTTCCAAAATGGATGAAATCTTCTCTACATCGTTCAGATAAATATGGGAAAGATTCGGGTTTTCCATTCCGTCAATATAGAGAGGGTGGCGAATATCCAAATAAACAGAGAGTACGTTATAATAATCCTCTCCCCCTATCTTTTCCATTTCCATTCCGTCATTCCCCTGCATTCTCTGAAACATATAGCTTCTTGCTGTTTTGAAATTGGAAGTAAAGTAGAATCCGCTTCCATACTGGTCATTTCCCTGACCTGTCATTTCTCCATCAAACTCTGTAATTTCCGTTCCTGTCCCATGAAAAAAGGGAATCAGTATTCCGTCCTCCCCTTTACAGACGGACTTTTTAAAAAATTCTGTCTGTTCTGCTGTCGGGACTGGGATTTCAGGAACATAATCCATCTGATACTGCCTTTTTAAAGTATAAGCATGATTTTCATGTTTCTCCCAAAGATAGGAATGCTTTTTTATGTCGCTTATAAGCAATTTCATCGTGTAGGGTTCAATCAGAGAGTCTTCTGCTTTTTCTCCATTTTTTAAACAAACACTGCCCTCGTTTTCATCCAGAAAAAATACTTTCTGGTCCACCCAAGAAAGAAATTCCCGTATACTTTTGATTTCCATTGTTTTCTCCTTTTTTATGATAGCATTATTATACTACACAATCTGTAAAACGCCAGTTACTGGTTGGACATTTTCATTCTTACTGACTCCAAATGCCTTCTTTATGATTCCCTTTACAAAATTCCCTAAAGAAAATGGAACTCCGTTTCCTACCATCTGCTGCATGGAAGACAGCTTTCCGTAAAATGTAAAGGACTCATCTAAGCCAGACAGGGCAGCAGCTTCTGCAACTGTCAGGATTCTGTCCCATCTTCCACTGTTATCATAACGTGGTGGGCTTAAAAGATACTTTCTCCAGTTACAGATAGTCACACTTGACTGATTTCTGTCCAGTCTTCGGTACATATTGGAATGAACTCCTTTGGTTCTTAATTCTTCCGGAAGGTCTTTCCAGTTCCCTCCTTCTGGAATCAGGGAGATTCTGTACTTTGTCTGTTCACTTGGAATCGTAACATCATGGAAATTTTTCCATCCTTCATGCACTTTTTTCAATGCCTGTCCTACGGTTTTTACAGGAAACATCTTCATATCCGGAATGGAGACAGGTTTCCCCAGTCTGCTGCCGAAAATAATGGTTCGTTTTCTTTTCGTATACCCGCCAAGGTCAGAGTCACAAACAACTTTCGCTGTAATCTCATAGTCCTTGTCCAGATTATCATGGATATATTTCATATTTTCTCCGTATGCATCAGTCAGAAACTGTGGGACATTTTCAATGACAAACATTTTTACATTGGTTTCCTTTACCAGACGGACATACTCCATCAGAAGGTCTCCTTCTTCATGCTCTTTTCCACGTTTCACCGCAGATGGGTTGGCACGGGAATATGGTTGGCACGGGCATCCACCAATAATGATGTCTGCTGCCGGAAGGTCTTTTCCTTTCAATTTTCGCACATCCATCTGATGAATATGGTCTCCAATGTTTTCTCGGTAGGTTTTTACCGCATCACCATTCAGTTCCACAGCATAGACAATGGAAAAGTCCTTATCCCTTGCGAATGGTAAATCCAGCATTCCCGCTCCTGAGAATAGGGAAATTACTTTCAGAACGTCCGGAAGGTCCTTCTTTACCGTGTCATCTACAGGAACTGTGAAATCCTTGGTTAATGTTCCAAAGATATCTTCCAGGCTGAACTGATAATACTGGTCCTCTCCTCCGGAAGCCTTTAAAAGTGTTTTGGGAAGCTGATAGGTAGCCAGTTTTTTTACACTCTGGTTAAAAGATACTACCTTGTTTTTCTCTTTCTGTTTTACCTTCACCATTGCAGTGATAAGAATTCGTTCTTCCTCTATCTCGATATCCAGATAATTTGCGGATTCCATAACAGAGAGAACATCCTTATTTCTAAGGTCGAACAGGGCTTTTACTTTTCCGTTTCCTTTTTTTCTGGAGATTTTCAGACCATCTTCGCTCTCTCTTACCGGAAGAATCAACAGTCTTTTATTGTCCTTATCTAAAATATATTTATATTTTTTTCCAGGGCAAAATTCTCCGAATCCATCAAAGGAAAAGGTAAGTCCTCGTTTTGACGTTTTGATTTTTTTTGAAATTTTCATTTCGTTTCTCCTTTCTTTTCAAACAAAAAAAGTCGCAATCATCCCATCTAAGGATAATTACAACTTTTGCCATTAAACTTATTGTATAAAACTAACACTTTAATTATAGCAGAAAAGGCAGCATTGTCAATATGCGGGTTGATGGAACGTAGAAATAGGTGTCATGGCAGCAGCTTTTACCTTTCAGTCAGTGTTTGTTAAGGCAGTAAAAAAGCCATAGCCTATTCCTTACGGAATGGCTACAGCTTCTTTATTCACTGTACTACTGCTGTGATTCGTAGTTCTGCACGAACTCTCCGAATCCACACGCAATCAAGTCCTTTCTGGTAACTCCCATAGATTCCAATGCATCCATCATATCAGAATCTGTCCATGAATTTTCCAACGCATAGGCAGAAACTGCATAGACAAGATTCCTTACGATTTCCTTATCCATATTGATATTCGCATTGATTTCAAATGGAATCCGTCTTTCTCTGATTACTTTTCTGGCGAACACAGAAAAAGCTGCATTTAATGGGAGTCCCATCTCTGCACAAATCTGTTCCATGTTCTCTTTATCCTTTTTGTCCAGCTCAATCGTAATGCTTACCATCTCGTTTGATTTCATGTTTCATTTCCCTTTCTTTTTAGCAGAAGTCGTATTCGTATCCCGTCAGAAATACAACCATCTTGTTTACGTTATCTACAGCAACAGAAGTCAGTCCTCTTGGCGTATCAAGCTGCATATCCAGGGACGGGTCAATATCTGTTGCTGCTTCCGCAAATACTTTCATATCTTCGAAGTTGCTCTCTTCTTCTCCAAACTGCTCTAAAATTGTAAGTAATTCGGAAACATGCATCGGATTTAAGATGCGTCTTCCGTAGGTTTCTATGCTGGAAAAGCCCAGTTCATTATCTCCCAGAGCATCATCATCTACATCCGTTATCGGATAAATAGAATCCACATTGCGGATGTAACAATGATAATTTTTGGGAAAATCTTGAAGAGCATCTATCACTTCTTTTACTGTACCAGTTGTATTTTTAAACTCGATTTGATTTGCGTATCTCATTTTTTCTCCTTTTACAAAATAGAAAATCTTTTTTCAAAGTCATCAATATTTTCATAGTGCTTCAATACGATTTCTCCATCTTCATTCAATCTGTCTACTGTGATAGAGCCATTTAAGTCCTGATGCACAACGAAGTCTTTTTTGCTTTCATCTGGATATTCCGGTTTGTACTCCAAATAATATCCGGATGGCAAATAAGAATAATGAAATTCATCCTCATCCACCTCTTCTGTGGACTTTATCTTTTCGATTACTCTTTTTTGGAACGTCTTTTCTTCGGGTGCTCCAAATAGACAGGTCTCAGTCTGGATTGCGATATTTGCATATGACTCCGTGAGTCCAACCTCAGCAAAATAATTGTCCGAACACAGCTCGTGTTCTTCGGTTCCAAACATCAAAATCTCGCTGTCATAACCATAGTATATGAATTTGTCTGTAACAAGAAGTAAATCCATATAGTTATACAGGTCATTAGTGAAAATTTTCTTTGGAATCTGCTTTTCATTTACGGTCAAAGCCACATCATCCTGAAAAGGTTTCGCCCATGCTCTCAATTCGTTATGAAGGAATAGAGTAGAAATCTCATTTCTTTCAAAAAGAAAGGAATTTACTGCTGTATTCAGCATATCCTCAATCTCTACCTTTGTTCCATTCCATCGTATATATCCGGGAGTATAAGGCTCATAGAAGCCTTCTTCTGACTTTTTCTCCAGCTCAAGATTATAAAATTCCGGATAGCAAAACTCTCCGTCTGCATCTTTTCTGCTTTCAAAAATGAACTTCCCCCAGAAGCGAAAACAAGCATTTGGGGTTTTGGCTACTGCAAGAAGTTCCAGCTGGTCACTGTTTTCCATTTGGTTTTTCAGCCATTCCATCTTTTCTTCGTAGATAGAAATGTTCTTTTCCAAATAAGATGTTCGCCACTCATCATGGTTCTGTCTTAACATATTCTTCCATCTATCAAGAGAACTTTCCATGTTTTGGATTACCTGTTTGGATAAAGCATTATGCTCTATCATATAGGAAAGTTCTTCTCTTTCATTAGAAGAAATATTTGTTTTGTATGCCCCGGAAATAGCATCCGCAGCAATGTCTGTATTTACATAGTCAGATGTGAATGAACCGCAGCCATCCCCACTTCCAGACTGATGTGCCATGACATTGCACAGATACATTCCATCACATATTCCTTCGATATTGAATCGGAACATGATTAGGGATGCTGTCTGCTTTAATTTCTCCGGGACTTCGTAGCCTTCGAAGGCTTTTTTCTCATTTTCATAATAATTTAAAATTTCTTTCATGATGTTTCCCTCTCATTTAATTTTCATATTCATCATAGTCAAACACATTTTTCCTTGTAAATAATATAAAGGTTCCTATCAGAATTAAAAATAAAGCGCAAAACAGGATTTCTCCATCTCCGTTGGCAAGTCGTATTCCGACCAGCCCGGTTCCAATAGCAACAGCACCACCAAAACGCTGTTCTATTGGATAGAGATAATTTGCAATCTTCTGCTTCATTTTTCGTATTTTTTTCATTCTCTTTAGGTGTCTCAGATACTTTTTCTTTCTTTTCTCTCTGTTGGAAGTTAACATTTGCATCTCTTCCGGAGTTACCCATACTACCATTCTTTTTTCTTTCTCACTTTTCATAGTTCATCCATCCTTTTCGTGCAATAAAATGAAAAGAGAATGAAGAACGTCATTTTTCAACTGTTCTTCATTCTCTTTTCTGTTCTTGATTCTTTTTTCATTAGAACTCGTACTCTTTCACAAAGAAAGTGCAGATTCCAAGTCCCATTAACATCACTGCTGTAAATGCTAATTCCCCATCTCGAATTGGACCTACGGTTCCTGTGCGGAATGCAATGATTCCCCCCATTAAGCAGCCAAGTCCAATCATGTTTTGCATGGTGCAAACTTTGGAGTAGATTCTTTTGATTTTTTTCATGAATCTCATTTTTCTGATGTACTGTCTTTTTCTTTTTTCCCTGTTTGTCATAATCAGGTTCATTTCTTCTTTTGTTACACGCATTGTCATTTTCATTTTTCGTTCTCCTTTTTTCCATCTGTTTCCAGTAATGGTGTTTTTTCACTCATTAATGAGCATTTTCATGTGTTATTCACCGTCTTTCTCCTCTTTTCATGCCAAAGCAACAAAAAAAGAGCCACAGATAGAACATGTGTCTATCTATAACTCTTATATGCCCTTAAACGATTCAGAAAATACGATGTGCTTATATTATACTATTATAGTTCAAAAAATGCAACCTTTTTGCAAATTCTTTTTTCTGAAATGTATGAAAGGAAAGAAATGGTAAAACGATACTTGAATTGCCGCATCCCTTGCGGGGTGCGATAAGTTTTCAGGATAAAGGAGATTATTACCAGGCACTTGAATCCACGCACTCCATACGGAGTGCGACTGGGCTATGTACAAAATAAAATATTTTCAGTTCGACTTAAATCCACGCACTCCATACGGAGTGCGACAGCAATTTTGTATAAAAAATATAGCCTTTTTATACAGATTGCATTTATTTTTTGGACAAATTGTTTGTCCGAAAAAAATATTATTGTTTTTTCAAAGGGTTTGTTCTTTCTATCAAGTGCGAATCTCCCAGGGTTTTCATGTTCACTTCCCATTCGCACTACATAAGTATAGAATAACATAAGCCTTGGTTTATGTCAATTTTAAGATACAAAAAAAGAACCAGTCCGACCAGGAGGGTTCTATTCCTTGCTTTATTTGTCATTTCTGGGCTTTCTCAAACTCTATGCTTTTCTGTCCAATCTCCTTTTCAGTAATATTAATTTCCACCTTGTCTGGTGGGTCCCATTCAATTTCCAAACAAAAAGTAGTCTTAATATCCCTGAAAAATCATCGGAATGTAGAATTGTTATCTTCCACGCTCTTTCACATTTTTAGTTTCTTTCTGCTCTCATCGACAAAATAAATTAATATATTTTCATTATAGCAGTTTCTTTCATTTTGTCAATACCGTCTTTGAAACAGGCACAAGAACAGGGGGTATGTATCCCCCTGTTCCAAATTAGATTTCTACAGCTTTTCCGGTCTGTAAAAATACTATATATGCTTTTTTAACCACAAACCCAGCCTTTTCCATTACCTTGCGGTAACGTTCTATTTGCGAGCAATGTTTCTTGGCAGCAGACTCCTCTCTTCCGGATGGAACACGGTCTGATTTATAGTCAATTAATATATATCCATCTTCCGTCTTAAAATAGGCATCTATTACACCTTGCATGATAACAGTTGTATCATCATCTATTTCCGGGTCCACCAGTTTTGCCGGAACTGCTTCCATGTAATAGGTTTCCTTTTTGATTTTATTTTCACTTTTTTCTACAGAAATCATAGTCTTTCCAAGGTCACTTTCAAAGAATTTCCCCAAAAGGCTTATGTGGATTTTCTTGATTTCTTCGTTTGTGACAACATTTCCGTCTATCAGTCTCTGGATTTCTCTATCTATCCCTTCCTTGGTATCACATTTTGCAAAATCAATCATCTGCAAAATTTTGTGGTAGATAGTTCCCTTATCTGCACTGGTTGTCTGCTTTTTTTGCATGAATTTAGGCAGAAGTTCCATCTTATTGACTTTTCTCTTCTTAGCAACAGACTTCTTTTTCCCTTTTGCAAGGTCTTCTGGAACTGCTTTCGGCTTTAATTCTGCCACATTTTTGTAAGGATACAGTCTGTTGCTGCCATTATATACTTTTTCAAACAGAATCTGCTCCACATCTGACTTTAGGATTCCCTCTTCCTTTTCATCCTTTTCGTGATTAGCAATCAAATCATTAATGTCTACCATTTTGATTTCCACATTTGCATCCATATGGTAGACCGGATTTGTAGTGTCCATTTCAATCCCAGCCAATTCTGCAAAAGGCTCATAGATTTTATTTCTTGACAGTGCCATAAAAATCCAATCCATGAATGAGGTAGCCTGGGTCAGTTCAAGATACGGAAGTTCCGGGGTATTGTAATTCATGCCAGCATATTTCTGCATTTTGGAAAGGATATCTTTTCCAGAACCTATCATAATAAGACGTTCCTTGGCTCTTGTCATTGCCACATAGAGAATTCTCAGTTCTTCTTCCAGAGTTTCAATCTGGATTTTTCTTGCTACTGCTCTCTTAGGAAGAGTCAGCTTCTTGATTTTATTGTTTGTATCAATAAAGTCAGAAACCAGTCCTAAGTCCTGATGAACTAGAATAGATTTTCTCGTATCCTGCTGATTGAAGCGTTTTCCAATACCAGCCAGAATTACAATAGGGAATTCCAGTCCTTTGCTCTTATGGATAGTGGTTATTCTTGTGGCATCCTTATCTGCATAAGTGGATGCTCCATACTCTTTTTCGTACTTTTTTAAAGTATCTACATATTTTACAAAGTTGAAGATTCCGCTTCCAGATGATTCCATGGCAGAAAATTTGTCTGCTTCGTTTAACAACATTTCCAGATTAGCTTTTTTAATTTCTCCATTCGGAAGGGATGTGCATTTTGCGTAATACCCAGTTTCCTTATAAATAATGTTCAAAATTTCTGTTATGCTGTAATCTCTGCATTCCACTGTAATTTTCTTTAGGAAAGTCAGAAACAAATTGATTCTCTTTCGTAATTCCTTGTCATTCCCATTATCTCTGTAATATTCTACTGCCGTATACAGTCCACCGTTAATATCTGCTTCCTGTTTGAACAGTTCTGCAATCTCGCACATGTCCATAGCGGAGAAGTCCCAAATACGCATCATGGCAGAAGAAAGCGGAATGTCTTGCATTGGGTTATCTGCTATCTGGAGCATGGATAAAACAGCCTGTACCTCTACTGTATCAAAAAATCCTTCTGACTTATCTGCATAGCTTGGGATTCCCTCTTCATCAAGAATTGTAAGAACATCCTCAGCCCATCCCGAAAAACTCCTTGTAAGGACTACGATATCCTTATAGCTTGCGGGTCTGTATGCTCCTGTATTCTTGTCATATACAGCTTCCTTTCCCACAGTATCTTTAATGATATCAGCAATCAGCATAGCTTCTTTCTGGCGGGATTTCAGTTCTTCCGTGTCAGAATCTGTGGTATCCATCAGATAAAGTTTTGTTTTTTTTGCATCCACGCCAATAGGATATTTCGCACCATTTTTTAATGCAGCCTTACCATCGTATTTGATATTTCCAAGAGCCGGAGTCATCAGCTGTCCAAAAAAGAAATTGATGGTTTCAAGCACTTCTTTTCTGCTTCGGAAATTTAAGAACAATTCTACTTTCTGGTTGTCACTCATCTCATCTTCGGAATAAGAAGCATATTTTTCAAGGAACAGTTCCGGTCTTGCCAGACGGAATTTATAAATACTCTGCTTTACATCTCCTACCATGAATACGTTAGGTTTTCCAAAACGGCTTCCGGACACGCTCTGGATAATAGTTTCCTGTAACATATTAACGTCCTGGTACTCGTCCACATAAATCTGTTTGAATCCTTTTGCCACCTCATCTGCCAGTGGACTGTAACCATCATCATTGAAAAGAAGGCTTAATGCTGTATGCTCAATATCCCCGAAGTCCATAATCGTCTTTTCTTTCTTTTTTTGAGAAAAATATCCAATAAAGGATTCTGTCAAGTCGATAAGAGTCAGCATATGTGGCTTGATTTCTTCCACTGCATTCTTATCTTTTAAGACATATTTTTTCTGCATGTCCTGTAATACCTTTTTTCCGGCATTACGAATAGATATTACACGTTCTTTCTTAGCCGGAAGAACTGTGATATCTTTTTTAGAGGAAAGCCTTGCAAAAGAAATCGCAGAAAGAATTGAGGAGATAGTATCATAGTCTTTGGCTTCCAGTAGACGCAGAACCTGTTCTTTATCTGTTTCTATCATCTGGTCCAACATATACGGACCACCCGGTTCAGAACAAATTGCACTGGCAGCAGTCAGATTGTTGTAAATGCTCTCTGCTTGCATATGGATATCCCGAATCAGAAACTGAATCCATTCTGTGTCATTGATATTCTTGCACTGGAATACATTTTTACAATTTTCCAACCATTTTTCCGGAAATGGATTGGACTGCGCCATGTCATAGACAGATTTGATGCTGTCACGGATGCCCTGGTCATGCTTTCCGGAGGAATACGCATCCGCAAATGAAAGGAATTCTGGAGATTCTGCTTCATACTGCATTTCAAGAAATTCGTCCATTGCCTTTTCCCATAATACGGACAGCTCTGCCTGGTCTGCAATGCGGAATGCTGGGTCTATATCTGTATCACTAATATGGTCTTTTACAAGGCGCAGACAGAAGCTGTCAATGGTCATAATGGCAGCAGTCTCTGTGAGAGCCATCTGGCGTTTCAGCCAGATATTGTTTGGATGTTCACGAAGCATTTTTTCAAGAGCAAGGGAGATTCGTTCTTTCATTTCCCTTGCTGCTTCTCGTGTAAAAGTCACACAAAGAATTTCATTGATTCCCATGCTGTGCTCGTCTGTTGTGATACCACGAATGATTTTTTCTACAAGAGTTGCTGTTTTTCCGGCTCCAGCTCCGGCAGAAACCAGAATGTTGTGAATCCCATTCTTTGGCTCTATACACTGCATCTGCTCCTTTGTCCATGCCATAATTCCATCTCCTATATCTATAAAAACGTATCTTTTTTCTTGGTTTTCTTACCTCTATTATATATCTATAGATATACTAAGTCAAGGCTTATATTATAATTTTTTTCAAAAAAAGAAAGAGAGCCGATACACTGCAATGTAAATGTACTCTCTTTCTTATGGCTAATTTTTTTGTTGTCCGTCAACCACCAGCTCATTCGTCTGGTCTACACTTCGGATTGGATTGTTCTCCCAGTATCACTACCTGAACAATCAAGTGTTAGCCCACTTATGATAAATATATCTGATTTACTGCTGCCAGTCAAGGAAAAACATACTTTGCTACGATTTCCTTGTCTTTGCAAATTCCAGTTCCCACTTTACTCTTCCTTTATCATAGGATTTCATCACAATATAACAGGAATAGGTCCCGCTTCCGTCTTTTTTCTTCCCGGTTGCCTTAAACTTTCTATCCTTGCTTTTTAACAGGCTTTTCATAGAGGATTCTTTTAATTCACCCCCTGTGATAGCTTTTACAAATTTATCATCTGCAAACAGGATAAAATCACAGGTTCCATTTTCCTTTTTATTGTTTTCACAGGAATAAAAGGTTTTTTTCTTTCCATCTTTTTGAAATTGGTGCTTGTAAACAGCACCGTGGCAAAACGGACAGCTTCCCAGGGACTGCATGGAATCTTCTTTGCTAAACTGGATGGAACGGTTTTCTTTATGTTTCTCATCTTCCACCATATCAAGAACCATAGCTTTTACTTCATTTACAAAGTCCTGTGGATTATATTCCCCCTTGGCTATCAGATGGAGTCTGTACTCCCATTCTGCGGTCATGTCTGGCTTCTTTAAAACTTCCGGAAGGACATGTTCCACCATCTTAATTCCTCTTTCCGTCGGTATCAGATAGTCTTTTTCCCGCCTTACATACTCTCTGCGTACCAGTTCTTCGATGATATTACCTCTGGTTGCCGGAGTGCCAAGCCCTCTTCCGGAAAGGCTCTCTTTTATCTCCTTTTCATCTCCTTCAATTTCCACCTTTGCGAATGGATTTTCCATTTTTGCAATCAGTGTACCATCTGTATATTCAGTTGGAGGAGTGGTTTGTTTCTTTTTGATTTCTGCATCCTCAACTGGATACTGCTGTCCCTCTTTTAATCCCTCAGAAGCGTTTTCTAAGGGGTTCGAATCCTCGTCCTTACCATTCTTCGTCTTGGAGTCTTTCTTCGGGAACAGGGCTTCCTGTAAGGCTTTGTAGCCTTTCTTGACCGGAACTTTTCCGGTTGCTTTAAAGGTTTCCCCCTCAACGGTAAGGACAACCGTACTCTGGTTGTAGATATAATCTCTGGACATTGCAAGAACAAAACGGGAAACAATCAGATGCAAAACATTCAGCTCCGAAGGGCTTAATTTACTAAGGTCTGCCTTTCCAATGTTTTTTGTTGGGAGAAGTGCCGGATGGTCCGTCACCTTGTTATCATCTACGATTCTTTTATCTATGTTAAGCCCTGTCTTTGCCACATACTCTGCTACCGTTTTGTAAGTATTATTGGCTGCCACGGCGTTCATCAACTGATGCATTTCCGAAATCATATCCTGTGTAATATACTTGCTGTCTGTTCTCGGATAAGTTGAGAGTTTCTTTTCATACAAAGACTGAGCAGCCTTTAAGGTATCCTGTGCGGAATACTTATAAATTCTACTGGCTTCCTGTTGCAAGGATGCAAGGTTATGTAACTGTGGTCTTGACTCTTTCTTCTGTTCGTTTTTGTAGAGAGTAACCGCAGCTGTTTTCCCATTGACTTTCGTAAGGATTTCATTGGCTTCTTTCATGGTAGGAAAGCTCTTTTCCTTGTCCTGTTCTCTAAACCAAGTAGCCTTGATTCCTCCCGCTATTATCTGCAACACAAAGTAATCTTCTGGCTTAAAGTTTACTATCTGTAAATGTCGGTTTACGATTTCAGCCAAAGTTGGAGACTGCACCCTTCCAGTAGAAAGGGGTGGTCTTGTATTAAAAATACAGGTATAAAGACGGGACCCATTGATGCCAACCAGCCAGTCAGACATAGCCCTTGCAAGTCCGGCATGATAAAGGTTGTCATATTCTCTGGAATCCTTGAGATTTCTCAACCCATCTGTAATGGCTTCTGCCGTCATGGAAGAGACCCATAAACGTTTTATGGGTACTTTCCTTTTCATAGCTTTATTGTAGATATGACGCTGAATCAGCTCGCCTTCCTGTCCGGAGTCTCCCGCATTGATGACATATTCCAGGTCCGGACGGTTTATCAGCTTCTCTATTACTTTATACTGCTTTGCGGTGGATGGAAGAACCTTTGTCTTCCATCGTTCCGGTACAATCGGAAGCTGCTCTACAGACCATTTCGCCCACTCTTCGCTGTAATCATTTGGTTCATATAAGCCTATCAGATGTCCTACCGCCCATGTCACAATGTAATTATTTCCTTCAATGTATCCGTCTTCTGTTTTGTTTGCACCTACAATGGCAGCAATGTTTCTTCCAACAGAAGGCTTCTCCGCTACTACTAATATCATACTATTCCTCGGAAGTAATTTCTTTTCTTCTCTTTTTTTGGGTTTTTGTGGAATTTTTTACCTGGCAAATATCTTCTGGCAATTCGAGTATTTCACTGACATCACAGCCAAGCCCCAAAGCCAGCTTATAGACTACCAGTGCTTCCGCTTTGTTAATGTCACGGTATTTAGACTCATAGTGCTGAATTCTCATAAGACGAATGCCTGTTTTTTTTGACAGTTCTGATGCCGTCATTCCTTTTTCATGTCTTATTTTTTTTAAATTGCTGATTGATGGAGCATTCATGATTTCTTCCATTCTATCATTTCCTTTCCATATCTTCCACATTTTCATTTGGTTTGGTATCTTTTACCTGTTCTTCATCTAACATTTCAGCATCAAAGTATTTCCGGCAAAGGGAGAGCACATAAAGTCCCATAAGAATTGCACACACAGACTGGAGAATTGTCATTGCTGTATTGAACCATTTGGCTACTCCAAGGATTCTGATATTACTGGTAAATGCGATAACATTCAAATATATCATAATGAAAACAATATTCTTATTTGTATGCTCCCGAATGGCAAGTTCCACAATCAAGTACGTTACAAAAATCTGTGTACCAAGTAAGCCAAGAACCATCAACGGTTTACTTCCCTGAAAAGTTGCCAGACCTAAAAGCATGGTTGAAAACAAAAAACCCGCAAGTGTTATGTTAATCAGTTTTTTATTGAATCTCTTTTTTGTTTCTTTCATTTCTACACCTCAAAATTTTTAATTGTATTTTTGATTTGTCTGGTTGCTCCAAATGCTTCAATGACTTCCAGTACATTCTCATTCTCTGCTGCCATCTGATAGATTTTGCGGATAGTGGATGCATGGATACTTTTCTCCGGATTTTTAAATCCCAGATTATTTGCCGTAATGATAGTGATAGGCTTTTGTTTGTATCGAATTTTAGATACAGCCTGTTCAATGCCTTGCAGAAGTACATCATTTACACTGCTTGATGCCCCTACATTTTCTGTATACACCCTTGCAAAATTTTCATAATTCAAAAGGTACTTGCATTGACCTGTTTTTGTTTTTCCGTCATAAGACCCTTGAATCATTATGAGAAATCGCTTTTCCAGAAGAAGCCGTTCAACCTTTATATCATCCCATTCTGCTTTTTTACAGGAAATCTGGATTTTTCCTAATGGTTTTCTATCTTTTACGGCAGCAGCAAAAGAAGTGTCTTCCCTTACGACCCCTTCATAATATTTTCCTTTCTGGCTTTTTGCTGCTTCTACTGCCATCTGGTCACACAGTTCATTATACTGGTTTCCCTGGTGTCCCTTGACCCAGAAGAACTGGTATGTATGTGGTTCAAGAAGAGAAAGAAGTTTTTTCCATAGGTCTACATTTTTTACAACTCCCCCATTTTCTCCCCTGTCCCAGTTTATACGTTGCCATTTCTGCACCCATTTTTTATGAAAAGCATCTACAACATATTTTGAGTCAGAATAAATTTTAATATCCGATGGCTCTAAAACCATCTGCAATCCGGTAATGACAGCCATAATCTCCATTTTATTATTGGTTGTACTCTCATTTGGAATGGATTTTCTTTTTTCATATGGCTTTCCATTTTTGTCATATAGCAAAATTACAGCACAGCCACCGGGACCGTCTGGATTTTTAAGACAAGAGCCATCTGTGTACATAATAATTTCATTCATCTGGGATTCCTCTTTAGATTGTATAGAAACAATGCTCCGAAACAGAACAATGAAAAAATCTTATTTTACCCTAAGTACATGTTTTATGAAAGGTTTTACATAGGTTTCATCCTGTTCCAACTCAATTCCAAGCTGTTTTGCATAGTTAGTAGCCTGTTCGGAAGCATTACTGCCTTTGGGGAGTTTACGGATATACCCATTGATAGACCGTTGTTCTGAGTAGTAATTTTCACGATTGTATCTATGATACAGTCCCTCTTCTGCGGACCGGAACATTCTGTTTTCCAGTGATTTCCCGTCAATAAACAGGTTTTTATCTGTTTCCGGATTTCCTGTTCCGTTTTGGAAGTCTCTTTGCTTCCCTCCGAGATAACTGCACATTGCAATGGGCTGATTCTGTGTATATCCGATTCTTTCTGCATCTTTAAACTCATTTACAATGAGCATACAGGACAGTTTCTTTTTTGAAAAATCAATATCCTTTACTGTCAGGCGAAAATAGTTTTCCAGAATAAAGTTCTCAAACTGCATTTCCTTTTCCGGATGGGATGATTTGGTTAGTGGACTGTAGAAAATCTGTTTCTTAGTATTATAGAAACCGCAAAGCTGACCGCAATCTGTCTCAACCCGATAAATCATATACACAGTGTCATTTTTAACCAGTTCTTTCATTTTCAGTTCCTGTATGCTGTATGCGTTTCTGTATTTTAGAATCACACCATTTGACGGTAGCAGATATCTTCTTTTTTGAAGTTCTTCTTTGTAAAGGTCTGTATTTTTCCATTTGCGAGGAAGTTCGAAATACGACTTTGCACGAAATGGTTTTTCACAAATCATATCCATTGTGTATTCGTTTATTAATGGAGCTATGTTTAACACTTCGTTAGTCCATAACTGGGACACATCATTCAAATACTCAATTTCTGTAAAGTTCTTTACAGGATACCCATACTTTTGATATTCCTTGCATAAGTCATTGATATCCGTTTTTACGCCCTTCTTTTCTTTCACTTTTCCGTTTTGAAGATACAGATTTTTTTCTGTGAAATTGTAATTCGGCAAATCCTGTAATGGGAACAGGTCCTTGTGATAAATAGGCTTTCCTTCTGTAGTAGCCCCGCACAGAATAACATCTTCTCCCGTTGCAAGATAATCAAACTGCTGCATCAAAAGGCTGATATAACTTTTCCCTACTGCATGATTGGTTTCTTCCCGTTCCATTGTAATGTATTTTTCGTTCCAAGCCAGAACAAAATCCAAAAATACTTCCAATTTCCCATTTAGGATTTCTGATGCCATGTCTGAATATACTTTATCCAAAGTGTCCAAAAAAGCCGTCCTGTCTACCTTCGCCCCTTCCATAGCATATTCATATTTTTTGATAAAGGGACGTATTTCCTGGTCTACATACTTGAAATACTGTGCATTCATCATATCTGTAAAACTGATGTTATCTATATAGTCCAATATTGCAAGACCGGAATTCACGGTTCGTTTGGCTCGTATTTTCTGCCAGTCAGACCATCCTTTTTTATCATTAATAGCCAAATGTCTTGCTAGATATTCTTCATTATCCTTTATCAGCATATCAGCTTCCCCCGTATTTTTTCTGGTATAGTGTCTGGAATTTATTTTCATATTGGTCTTTTGATGTGTATTTATACCCTGGCAAGTTTCCCTTGGTAAGCATGGTACGGAAACTTTCTTTTGCTTCTTCTTCGGTACATTTCGTACCAATATAGATGCAATCTTCCGCTTTTCCGCAAAAATGGTATTTGGAATAGGCTGCATGTTCTTCTATCTCTTTATGCGTCCACTCTGCCAGCAGTTCCCTAGAAAAAGGTTTATAAATTCCTTTTTCAGAGGAATCTAAAAATTCTTTCATTTCCCCGCTTTTTTTCATAGTCATATCTATTACATGGATATCATCTATTACTATCCATGCATGATGTACTATTTTATCCGCATATATGAGAAAGGTCCAACCAGCATAATATTCTACTTTGTGTCTTTTTGCATACCCGCTTTCCTCGGCTTTTTTCATGATAGCACTACATGTGGAGTAGCATTTTCCTATGGATTCCGGTATGTCTGTTAGTAACTGATTTAACTCATTTATGTCCTCTACATCTTTTGTGTTCTCGGCACGGAATACCCGGATTGGATTGCGGTTTGGCATCTGATACTGGTTACTTGGCAGCGAAAAGGATTTTCTAAGAATATGGTTACACACAAAGGAAACTTTCCCCCACTTTTCACGAACTGTAAACAGGTCTGTTCCACATTCATACCGTTTCATAGTGATGGGGGCATCTTTCAGTTCATATATCTCATAAAATGTGCCATGCCGTTTTTTATAAGACATTTTTTTATTCTCTGCCAAAAACGCAAGAACAAAGCCTGTCGTGATAACTTCCAAGATACTGCGTTCCATGGCATCTATGTCCTTCACCTGGCTTGCCCCCAGAAATGCCGGAGTGAAAGATGCGGGTTCAAAGCCTTCGGAAATATCATTGACATAAATAAGCATATTGTTCGAATAAATTCGTACTTCATGGTCTTTTATAAACGAGTATAAGTTTTTATATTCAATAGAGATATGTTTCTGCTGGCAATTTTTCAGTGCTTCTTCCAAAGTCAGATGTATCTTTTTGCTGTTCTGCTCATAAAAAGTAAGCAATTCATCTATTTCTATTTTATAATGAATGGGACATATTTCAATCATAAGTTTCCCTCCTTATTATCTATAGATATACTATCATTTTAAGTGTAATAAGTCAAGGCTTACCATATCTATAGATATATATTATCTCTAAAAAAGCACAAAAAAAGCAGTGGAAAATTCCACTGCTTTTATCACTAACACATCAACTTGTTTTAGAATATTTCCAGTTCCATTACATCTGGAGCATCCTCAAACGGTTCTTCTGGGACAGTAATTGTAATTTCTACCCCATCCATTTTTTTATCTTCGTAGCCACCATGTTTCTGGTAGGCTACCCTAACTTTTTCTCTTGCATCCTCTTCATTGGAAGCCAGGACGATGCCAAATCCACCATCTGAAAGGCTGTAAGTGAAAATGTGGTCTTTAAGATTTTTTATCACTTCTTTAAGATTATTTTTCATATATCATAGATTCTCCTATTCTATCCTATATATTCTTCATAAAAAAGAACATATTTCTTGTTTTTCGGTATTTTTTTCTGTTCCCCGTATTCTTTCTTTAAGGATGCTATCTTTTTCTGGTATCGTTCCAGCGTTGCCTTTGTGGTATCAGAACGCATGTCACTTCGGCACACCGGACATTTATCATTTTTCAGATATTCCTTATTCAGCTTTGACATGCACTTTGGACAGGAGACATAAGCAGCTTTGAATGTAAGAACAGAATGTTTCTGCCCGTACTTTTCATACTTTCTTTGTTCCTCTTCGATTCTCTCCCTGATATCCTTCATCTTTTTGGATTCTCCGATAAACGGAATGGCAATATTATAATTCCTTCTCCATTTATATCCGTCTGCGATTTTTTCCGCTTCCTCCACGGAAGACGGGATTGCATCGGGATTTACAAATTTTATCGGATTCAGCGAGTCTCCCATGTACGGAAACTCCTCCAGGTCTGCATTGTTTCTGACTACATTGCGGATATGTGTTTTCGCTCTGTTTATTTCTTTTTGTGATTCATTTTCAACGATTAAGCATCCAGCTACCCAGCTCATGTTTTCTCCTTTTCTTTGTTCTAATGTAAAAGAGAAGATGCGTTTTGCATCTCCTCTTTTTGATGATTGTTCTTTCCCGGATGGATAAGTACTATCCCCCTTTCTGTTTCTCGATGTTTTACTGACCGAATGAAACTTCTACATGGACATATTCAGCCCCTGTTTCTTCATAAAGTCCCTCTGCATGATGAGTCAGTCTCAAAAAGTCATCTTTCTTGCTTTCTTCGATTTTTCCTTTCCAGATATAGCGGAAATTGCCCTCTTCAAGAGACTGGCATTCTGCTTCTTCCAGAAAAAAATCCGGATAGTTTTCAGCCATATTGTCAAACACATCCAGATGATTTTCTCCCTTAATTTCACATTCCATTGTAATTGTGACAGGTACATACTTTTTCTTCATTTTTTCTTCCTTTCCCGTCTTTGGGAAGCCCCTTATTAAAAAGCAGCTTCCCTCGTTTTTTACTACCTGATAGGTGAGTATTCGGTGGGTGGCTGTCCTCTATACGCTCTGCAAATGTCTTCACCCTTGCAATAATCCGTATGATTATGGATGCAGTTAGAACACCACCCTTTTTCGGGGCATGAATACTTCTGGTTCTCTTCCAGTGAATCCTGCTTCCCTTTGACTTGATTCTTATTTTTCACAATCACCCCTTCTTTCTTTTTTGTTCTATCCTCCTTTCTTCGCACAAAAAAAGTCACAAGAAACCATTTCAGGCTTCTTGTGACTAAAATTCCTTGGACTTTGTACGAAATACTGATAGTTGGATTATATATCTTTTCCTTCGCTTTGTCAATAAAAAGCCTTGATTTTGCAATATGTAAAAATCGAAATTATTCCCTGATTTTTTGTCCGGGAGTCATTTACAAAGTCCTAAATGGAGTCAGTGCCAGATTGCTACTTTAATCCACGCACTCCTCATGGAGTGCGACTGCCATTATCAGTTGATGCATACCCCCTCTGCATTTACCGTATATCCGTCTGGTGTAACCGTGTCGGATAGCATCTCTCCGATTTCATTAAAATAATACCAATTTCCTCCGATTTCTCTCCAGCCTGTGACCATATACCCGTTTTCATCCATGAAAAACCAATGGTCATTGCTCTGTAACCATTCATTTTTCTTAAAACCTCCCGGAGTATTGTACCACCATCCATTATTATCCTGTTTCCATCCGTAACTGTCTAAGGACTGGTATCCATAAAGGTCTTTGTTTTTCTGTGCGATTTCTTCTGGCAAATTATAACTTTCGGTTTCAAACCATTCGCTTTTCTTTCCAGAATCCGGATTGATTTCTCTGACAAAAGCCGTGTAATTTCCAGCACGTTTCATCATATTGGATAAATCTATGGATTTATCAATGCCGGATACCTCCTGTACAACACCTGTTCTTCTTCCGTCTCTCTCCAGACGCACTTCATAACTGTTTCCATCATAGGTACTTTCCCACGAAACTGTACAAGGACGTTCCTTGTCCCAATCTGTTTCCAACTCTCCTACCCCCTGTTGTATGCAATGCAATTTGGTGCGGATAATCAACGTACTAGAAGAATCACGTTTTCTTCCAGAAACATACTCTGGTTCTGCATTTCCTTTCAGCTTTACATCAGAGCGTTTCGTGACAGCAAAATAGTACCCATCTTCTGCCATCAGAGTAATCTCAATCTCCGGAATGGAATCCATAGACCACTCCATTTCCTCATTCATAATCTCATAGGTATCAACATAATACTTATCCGACCTTGCTTCAATTTCGATTTCTTCATTCCCCATCTCGCTTTCCATCAGGCTTTCCGTATTCACTTCAAGAGAAACGGATGAGATTTTCTTCTTTTTGGCTGCAAATGTAGGAAAAGCACTTCCCATTACCATAATTCCCGCCAGTGTCAATATAAGGATTCTCTTCTTCTGCATTTTTACCCCTCTCTTAATCTCTTATGTTTTCCATCTTCCATTTTCATCCACATAAAAATTATCTGGTGTTTTTGTATTGGTCAACATCCTTCCAGTCTGGTCGAAATAATACCAGCTTCCATTTGGACCATCCTGATACCACCCTGTCTGCATTTCCCCAGACGGCTTTAAATAATACCAGTTCCCATTGATACTCTGCCAGCCTGTCTGCATTTTCCCATTCTGGTTAAGGTAATACCATTTCCCGGAAATGTACTGCCAGTTTCTCCCCATTTCTCCAGATGGAAGAAAATAATACCATTCTGCGTTTGGACCATCCTGATACCATCCCGTAAGCATTTCCCCGGATGATTTTAAATAATACCAGTTTCCATTGATGTTCTGCCAGCCTGTCTGCATCTTTCCAGTCTGGTCAAAATAATACCAATTACCTATCTGCTGCCATCCCGTCACCGTTATTCCCTTTTCGTTGAAATAGCACCAGTTTCCCAATACCTGTTGCCATCCTGTTATTGGATTTCCGTCTTCATCACGGGCTTTTATTCCATTTTCCAATAAATCAATTTTTCCATAGATACTGGTATCTTCCAGAACAGCTTCGTCTTCGCATAAGACGAAATCACTTTTTGTGGTATAGTCTGGGTCCCCGATTGCCTGGACCTGGAACGAAACTTCCTTGTCCTGATAATTGATAAGATACTCTGTCAAATCGCATTTGTTTTTTGTTACAGTTTTTGTCCCTTTATTTCTCCATGTTCCGTTCTCATCATCATAAACGAGGATTTCTACACGATAGGAGTCTGCGCCCTGTACCCGTTCCCATTTGGCAAAGCCATCATCTTGAGGGTCCCAGTAAGCAGATTCCGGGGCTTTGAGTTTCAAGGAAGGAATGTATTCGATTTTTACCGTTGCTGTGTCTCCTGTCCCCTTTGCAGAAAGAACCTTTCCCCCAGAACAGTATGCGGAGATTTTTCGAAAGGAATAATCATCCAGATATTTGTCTTTAATGGAAAGTTGAACCGAAGCCGTTACCTTTTTGCCAGCTTCCCAATCTTCATATGGTCTGGACCATTCGTAATCTGAGAGTTCATAGTTGGTATAATCTGATACGGTAATCTCTACCGGATACAGGACACCCGCTTCGACCTCTTTATCTTTTTTTAATGTAACCGACACTGAGGTTATATCTGATGCATATACCTGAACAGCAGTCAGGACAGAGATACAGATACTGGTCAGTGCTGTTGTATACCACATCTTTCTTTTCATCATATCATTCCTTTTTTTCTTGTATTACAGTTCTTCAAAATCCGAATCCACATCTGCATCTGCGCTTCCGGCGGTTCCTCCGTAAAATTCTTTTCCTACTACTTTCTGGCTTCTTCTGCTGCCCTCTACGGTTTCAGAAATCAATCTTCTGACATCATCCGGATGTGAAATATTTTTCAGTGTGATTTCCGGTGTGGAATCCACCTTTGCCTTTACAATAATATCTCCGGTTCCAAATAACTTACCCCAGAGAGTCTGCTTCATGCTGATGTCCACAATGCGATATAACAGTGTTTCCTCCACCGTACTATTAAAGAGTCCGGAACGGATAATCAGCCTACCGTTTTCGATAGAGTATTTTACAAAGCTCCACGGAAACCACAAGAAGTGTTTTCTGTCTTTCCAGACAACCGTATTTTCTTTTTCCAGTTCTCTTTCACTCATACATACGCTCCCTTCAAAATGTTAATTTTTTTGAACGCTATGCAATAATTATAACATTTTTATCAGAAAAAGTATATGAAAAAAGCTACTGTTTTTGGAAACAGTAGCTTAGATATCTTGTTTTTTTGTTTTATCTGTTTTTTTTGTCTTTTTCTTTATTAATTTCTGTTCTTCTTTCATATCTGGTATATCAACACATAGCGGATTGAACCATTGCACATATTTTATCAGAGCATGAGCTGTAAAATATATCATGTCATAAAGGTAAGTGTCCTTTTCAGAAAGAGCCAGCAGTTTTTCATAATTTTCTTCCGTAAAGCCAAGGATAGAAACATCTCCTACCTTGGCTGTTCCGCTGTAAAAGGAACGTCCCGGACAAATCCCACGGCGGTAAACCATTATCGTTCCGGTCTTATATCCCTTAGAAGTTCCGGCATCAATGGCAATCACAAAATCATCCTTATGTTTTTTATAAATATTTTCAATGTATTCTAAGAGATTGTTTCCGTGAACACTTTTCTCCATATTTCCATAAACGATAATATTTCTATCTGCTTTGTCCTGTAAGAGCTGTCCTATGTATGGTCCAAACATATCTCCTATGTAATTGGAAGCACCAATACAAAGAAACACCAGACGTTTATTTTTAGGTATGATTTTATTTAGAAACCATATCATTTTCAATACTTCAAAGGTATATCCGATTCGACTTTTTTGCAAAGGGGAGAACCCCATCTGCATCCGCTGTTCCTTGGCGGTCTTTTGCAGAACTTCCTTATAATGTTTTGCTGTTGTAAAATCCAATTTTTCCTTTTCCATTCTTTTTCCTCTTGTCGGCTTTTATTGCGCTAGTAAACAGTTTTTTGGTTCTAGTCTAAGGAGATTCTTCCATGTCCATTCTTCTCTCTTTCTATGAGGGCTTTACGCCGTCACAGCACCATTTTATATCTTTCTAAAAAACAGTTATAACAACTTCTTCCGGTCATCCTAAAAATTGTAAGGATGAATGCACCTCAAATAATCTTCGTGATTCTTCATTTTTTCAGCCATATGAAGTGTCATAAGAGCCAAGCCGGATTTGGAAAGAATTTCTTTTATTTCATTGGAATAATCTGACCAATGCCAGACCTTTCCGCTTGATATGATATTAATTTTATTTTCATTTAGTTTGTTTCTGCGGTTTTCACAGAAATAGTATCCTTCTGCTTTTTTCGCAACATTAAGTCCAAGACAGATGGTGGCAGCAGATACTACATTTTCTCTAAAAATGCTATTTATTATTTTTTCCATTTTTTCTGATTCACCTTCCAGTTCGTCTGCCAATTTCTTTTTGATGGATGGAAGATACAGGCTGAATGTTTTTTTCATCAGTCTCATAAGGTCCTTTGCAGCGAGAATAGACTCTATGCATTCTTCCATGTCTTTTTTTCTAGTCACATTCTTTTTTAGCTGCCTGTTGCGGAATTTAACAAAAGTCATGAGGTAATTATACTGCTTTTCTCCAAGACTGGCTTCTGTATTTTCTCTTACTTCCCACCACATTTCAGAATATGTCTGGTACTTGCGTGACCAGAAGTTCTTCCCTTCTGCAAAAACTGTCCGTTTTTCCTCCTGACAAATCAGTGACAGATATGGAGCTGATTCCTTTAGCTGCTTATATACTTCCCTCTTTTCCTGACGGACCTCTTCAATATTCCATTCAAATTCTGGAAAAAGATTTTGCAAATTTTCCACAACGTCCTCCCCCTCTTATGGAATGTCAGCCCCAGATATCTCCAGGGCTGGCACTTGTTACTGCTCTTCTTTTCTCACTTCCGAAAAAACATCCTTTGATACTTCTTTCAGATTACGGTACTCATATCCTGACAGACTTACATCAAAACCACATACGGCACGATACGGGCAATATGTACAGCCTGTACGGTCATTTCTTTTGTATGGAGAAACCTCAATGTCTCCTTTACAGATTTTCTTTCCCAAACGAATTGCTTCTGACTTTACACGTTTCTGAATACCATGAAGTGTTTCTTCTTCTACCCCATTCTTTTTGGCATCTGGCTCTGCGGAAAGATTGATAACCCCAGACATCTCCATGCTTTTTAAGAGTTTTGCTTCCAACTGTTCGGCAGAATCCGTTCCGTCTGTTTCAATGTACTGGTCTTTTACATGGTAATATGCAAATCCACCAGAACGGACATCTTTATCCGGACATTCTGCTTTCACAATGCCGTTGGCTGCATCCATATAGATAAGCTGGAGCTGTAAGCCATTATAAGCCAGAGTCGCATCAAAGGTCGTGCTTCCGGTTTTGTAATCAATGACCTTTGCATACATGATGTTGTTGTCACTTTCTTTTACATCCATACGGTCAACTCGTCCGGATACCAACATTCTTGAGCCAGTTTCCATTGGAAGGTCTAAGGCAGCAGAATTTCTTCCAGAGAAGTCAATCTCCACATCTTTTACTGTATATCCGGATTTCTGAATCTGCTTTGCCAGAATATCTACCGTGTCCGAAAGAACCGAGGAAATACGTCTTACGAAATACTTGTTTTTTGCACTGGATTTGAAAAGGCTGTCCTTATAATTCTCTGATATATTTTCCATACAGGAATCAATGTACTGGCTTCTCTCCTCTTTTGTAAGTTCTACCCAGTTTAAGTTATTTGTTTTTGTAACCTTGAAAAATTGTTCCAGAGCCATATGATAAACACTTCCAATATCTTTCTGGGATACTTCATAGACATCTCTTTCTGTCAGTCCGATTCCATATTTTAAAAACTGGGAAAATGGACAGGTAGCTTCCTGTTCCAGTCTTGTGGGGCTGGTATGAATGGTCGCACCATACAGACTTCTTGCACGGCTTGCACCAATGTTTTCTGGTTCATAATGGAAAAATGCTTTGTCAATCATTTCTTCCATGATAGGTCTGTTTTCTCTTCTGGACCATAAATCTCCCGCTACAGATTTTAAAGTACCAGTAATTCCTTCTTCCTTAATCTTACGAAGTTCTGTCGCAAATACATTAAGCATGGTCGCATCGTTAATGTAGTATTGTCCCGTTTCCATATATTCTTCTTCCAGACATGGGAAAAGAGTTTCAATTTCCCTTAAATAACTGCTTGGATTTAATCCCCCGCCCTGATTATCCATTTCCGGATAGGAAAGATATAATTTTTCAGATGCTTTTGTAAGAGTCAGATAGAAATAGAATTTCTGGAAAGACTGCTTAGTTTCTACATTGGGTGTCAACTCTACTTCGTACTCGCTTGCAAGCAGTTCTCTTTCTCTCTCGTTAAACAAATCTACCTTTGTATCCTGGCTTGGGATATTTCCTTCATTCAGACCAAGGAAGAACAAAACCTTGATATCCTCAACTCTGGTTCTTTGCATATCTCCTATGATAATACAATCAGAGGTTGCCGGGATTACACCCGCCTTGATTTCTGCAAAACCAGCAAGCAAAATGTCATGGTACTCTTCTACCAGGATTTTCTGTCTTCCTAATGTCTGTTCAAACTGGTCAAATACTTCAAGAACTTTTTCATAAAGCTGGTCATAGAGTTCTGCTCTTACAAGGTCTCCATGCTCCTCGTACCAGTCTTTCTGGCTTTCCACATAATCATAAACGTTATCTTCTTGCATCATGGTTACAATGGCTTCCAGAACGTCTCGTACTGTGGCATCTTCCTTTTTCATTGCATCACGCAATGGCAGCAGATTCTCAATGGCTTTTTCTCTTATTTCATTGATGCCTTCCATCGTATAACCAGCCATGTTTTTCATTTCTTTTTTCCACTCCCTGTTCCACGCAGAGAAACCACGAATCCCTTTTGCAAGAACATAATTTTCCAGGATGCTACATTCTTTTTCATTCAGAATGATTCCAGTTTTAAGGAAACCAAACATGCTCTCATAATCTGCATTGTGCCAGATGGCTCTTATTGCATACAGGATATAACTGATAAGCGGAGTATCCTGTACATTCTTTTTTGTATCCATGTAATAGGAAAATCCAGCCTGTCCAAATACTCTTGTTACATGCGGAATATAGGCATCCATATTCCCTGTTACTACTGCAATTTCTCTGTATCTGTATCCCTCATCTCTGATAAGATGGTAGATTTCTTCTGCGACACACTGTACTTCTTCCAGTGGATTTTCCATAGAAGCCAGATGGATGTTTTTAACTTCATCTTCGTAATAGAGTGTTTTATCCGAAACCTTAAACAGATTCTTTTCCAGATATAACAGGTCTTCTTTTTCTGTTCTATGATTCTCCGTTAAAACCACCGGATTCATTACTTTTGCTTTGCAATCAGCAGCGCAACGGTACAAACTTCCGATTGCAAGAGAACTCATGAAAAATCTGTTAAAGTTGTCTTTTTCTTTGCTATTTAGGGTTTCTCGGTCCATTGTAACCGTGGCATATACCATCTTGCTTCTTTCAATCAGGCTCTGAACGAAAATTTCCTGAATGGGTGTAAATCCTGTAAATCCATCAAATAAAAACGTGCAATCCTTAATAAAATCTGCTTTGGAAAGGATTTTAGTTACATAAGAAAGAATTGTTTCTTTTGGGATTTCCCCGCTGTCCATTGCTTCGTTAAAAGCATGGTAGATGATATACATATCTCCCAGTTTCCGTTTTAAACCTATCGGCATTTTGTCTGCGATTGATAATTCATGCAGACGTTCATCTGTGATATTGTACTGTAATAGTTCAGACAACATGGACTTTAAAAGTTGGATAAAACCAGCTTTCTTAACCGGACGTTTAAAAGCAGTCAGGTCTTCCCTGATGTCTCCGGCAACCTTACGGAGTACCAAACACTTTCCAGTATCATCTACCAGCTCCGGCATATCCAGCCCGCATCGGGATAAAATGCGCTCTGCCAGTCGTTCAAAAGATACCACATCCACATTAAAAAGAGTCCCAGTCGGACTGATTTTCAAAAAATCTTGCTGCATGGAAAGGTTAAGCTGTTCCGGAACCACGACATAATACATCTTATCTGGATTTTGTACTGCTTCATCCATAATCATTCTATTTGCATAATAGGTTTTTCCATATCCTGATGGTCCAATTATCAACTGTAATGCCATATATTTTCCCTTTCTCAATCTATTTTTTCTATACTTTTATATATTAACTCTTGGCTTAATTATATATCTATAGATATACTTTGTCAAGGTCCAATCTTCTTTTCTCTTGTAAGTTTTTCGATAAAAAAAAGATGCCAGAATTTGTTTTTTAATCCTGACACCTCGTATTTATTTTTAAAAATCCTCTGTAAACGATTCTCCGTCCACACAATACTCTCTGGCTTCCTCATTGTCACTGGAGGAAATGTACATATTTTGCACAGCCAGAATATTATTATGGATGATGGTTGTTTCCGATTCCTTATGTTTTTGTTTGTTTCTATTTCGGTTGTTTGCTTCTTTCCGCTTGGTTAATTCCTCTTTGCGCTGCTTTCTGTATTCTTTATCTACATTTGCAACATCAAAATCTGACTTGACATTTTTCTGCTGCCAATCCGTTAAAATCTTATCGCAATATGGGAATGATGCTTTCCCTGTCTGCATAATTGTTCTCTCACATGCTGTCTTGATGATTTTGCAAGGAAGGTCATACTTCTTCCATTTTTCTATGTACTTGATTTCAGGATTGGTAAGGATTCTGTGAATACCAAAACTTGTTTTAACCGCTATATAATACTCATCTGTTGTCTCATTAATTCCGATATCCGATATATGATATATTCCGGAATTCACCCATTGCTTCGCAATTTTCGACAGATATTCCTCCGAATATTTTCCATTTGCCTGAATGGTTTCCATAAGAAAAAGAACGACTTCCGTATCCATACCGTATTCCATCACTTGGTAGAGAGTTTCGACATGCCGTGGCAATAAGTCTCTTTTATGATATTCTTGTGCCTGTGCTAAGACGGACGCAAAATCATCATCTTCTCTGGCTGCCTGTAACGCTATTTTGTAGAGATTGTCTGGTGGTAACTCCAATAACTTTTCTTTCAGCAATTTTTCTTTAATACTTTCAATTTCTTTAATTGGAGTGCTAAATTTTTTTGATACTTCCTGTGCCGTATACCCTAACTTCAAAGCTAAACACACTTTGATTACCAACTCATCTTTTTCAAATAATTGTTTTACTTCTTTTGCTTGTAACGTAATGTTTTTCTTTTTCACATTTTCCCCTTGTATCCCTTTTTACAACCAGCGTTTCTGCAGAAAAGGCTACCTGTTTTATATTAAATAATAGCACAAAATGACCGAATTCTAATCCGGTCATTTGAGCAAATATTTTTTGCAGAAAACATTGTTTTCTTAATTAGAATGTTTTGTTATGCCATAAATCCTCGTAAAGCATTTCTTGCATGATGTAAATATGTTTTATAAGCACTATTGCTTATATTCATTTTAGCCCGGATTTCTTCTGGCTCTTCTCCGTTTAATATTGCTTCTAAGATACGCACTCCTTTAAAAACAGTTTGCGCTTTTTTGTTTCTTGACTGTTTTTTAAGTTTTTGTAATTGCATTTCAATATCAATGCGTAAATTATAATAGGATATACTATTTTCATCATTAGACGGAGCTTCTAACATTGTGTCATATCCATCAGCGTTCTCATCATTGACATTTTTAAGCTCAATCCTTTCAAAATCGGCTTGGTTTTTTTTTAAATTTTTCTTTGTAAAATAGTTCACAAGATTATTATAAATATAGATATGAGCATAAGTACAAAAGGAAGCTCCTTTGGTATTGTCATAGCTTTTAGTTGCTTCCCATAGGTACAATAAAGCAAGTTGGTTTATATCTTCTCTCTCTATATCACGATACGCTTCTATCACAAACCTTCCAGCTATTTTATATGCCATTTCTCCATATTTGTCTAAAAAATCTTTTTCATTTTCAACTAAGAACATTTTCCACCTACCTCAAATAAAACAACAAGGTTTGTATATTAAGCCATGGCTTATGTTATCTATAGATATTATACCATGCTCCAGGAAATGTGTCAATCCGAACTATTGTTGTATGGAATGTCAAGTAAGTGTAACTACCAATCGTGCTTTTAAATTTCTCAAATAATTATAAGCTACCTGATTATCCGGGGTGCTTTTGTCAAAGTCTATGGTATAATCAATGATTGATTCTGGCGAATAATCTTCCACTACATTTATCATTGATACATCCCCATTCTCAAGTGCCAAGTCCAGTATTATATTGGCACTCTCCGTCACAACTGCACCATTTTCAGCCAGATAATCCAACATAACACTGTCTTTTCTTTCAATGTAGGACTTGAATATGATATTATCCTGTACAGAAACATCTGCTCCGCATTCTACGAAATATTTTACCACCTCTGTATAGCCGTTTATTCCAGCCTGTATGAAGAGATTATTTGCCATTTCGTAAATAGTGGTTTCGTTCTCAGCCAGGAAATGCATTTTCTTAACATTCTCATCTAAATTGGAATCGTAGATTTCTGTATTTGCGTATTTATATTTTCCACTGTTTTGTATCAGAAGATTTACAATATCAAGATTCTGCTTTTGAATTGCTTTCCAAATGGCTATGTCATTTTTCTCATCCAAAGATATTCCGTTCTCAATCAGGAACTTTACTATTTCTGTGTTGTTTTTTTCTATTGCATCAAACAGAAGCATTGAATTCATAGTGTCATTTTCCAATGAGTCAACCACATTTTCTTCTTTATCTGAAATTTCATCCTCTTCTAATGATTGGAAATATTTTATAACCCTTTCTTTTCTTTGTTTTATGGCTTCCTTTAATGCTGCATCATTGTCAGCATGAATATCTGCACCATGTTCTACCAGATATTTTACAATATATATATTTCCCCAGCCTGCTGCCATTTTCAACGCTGCATCATTATCAGCATGAATATCCGCACCATGCTCTAACAGGCATTTCATGGTGTCTGTTTTTCTGTATTTTACAGCAGTTCTAAGTGCTTCATCGTTTTCGGCATGAATATTTGCACCATGTTCTAACAGATACTCAACCGTATCTGTCTTCCCCCAATTAGTTGCTCCTCGCAAAGCTAAATCATTTTCCGAATTAATATCAGCCCCATTTTCTAATAAAAAGCTAACAATATCTAAATAGCCATAGGATGCAGCATCACAGAAAGCACGATTTTTAAATATCTGTATGTCTGCCCCGTTATTTAACAGGTATTCTACAATATCTAAATGGTCGTTTATAGCTGCTGCTCTAAGAGCATTAGGATTTTTTGCTCCATTCTCTACCAAATATTTTACAATATGCAGATGTCCAAATCGAGCAGCTTGATAAAGGCTCCTGTCTCTGTCTTTGTGAATATCTACACCATGATTATTTAAGTAGCGGACCATTTCAAGGTCTCCGTTATATATATAGTAATCCAATGTATCATTAACATACTTTTTTTGTGTATTCCTATTTTGCTTTGTGTCTGTACTATTGTTATTAATGTAAATCCTGGCTCCCTTTTTTATCAAATACTTTACGATATCCATATGATTATATTTTGTTGCCAAGGGCAGCAGTTCCAGCTTGTTTAAATCATAAATTCCTTGTTCCACAAAAAAGCGAACCACTTTTAAGTTTCCGACTTGTACAGCTCGTTTTAAAGCAGTTTCCCTAGATACCGTAGGTGGTTCAATGCATTTAATCAGGCTGAGAATTAATTCAATTTCTCCAAATTCTATTGCCTTATCAAGAGCAAATAAGTAATTTGCATAAACGAATTTATCTCCATTTTTATTTATCTCTATTTTATTATACGGATTACTTTTGGACTTTTTCTCGCTGATTATATTGTTTTGATTCTTTTGGGAATAGTTTTTTACAATTGGATTTGTGCTTTTATTCGTTTTTGTCAATCTGGAGGAATTTGGTGATAATAATTTTATAAAATCTTCAAATTCAATCCTTTCTTCGTTCAGTAAAATCATATTTTCCCTGTGTGATGTTGCTAGAAGCAAAAGCAACATACTTCCTTTCTTTTTTATTTCGTGGTTTAATACATTTAGATACTATGTAGATGTTTTTTCAGTTTTTCTAGCTGTTCCTTTGTCAGCTCTGTAAACTCCATGATTTCTTCACCTGCTTTCCAGCATGAATCATTTTTGTTGCCATTTTTTCGGCAGCTTTTTCCATGCCCTTTTCCATGCTTTTTTCTCGCTCTTTTTTAAATGCTCTTTCAGCAGCTTCGCACATATTTATGGTCTCCTTTCTGCTATTGATTGCGTCTGTCAGTATCTTTTTGTATTCCTTCTCTGTATTCGTGACCTTTGCGTATCGGATAGCTCTGGTATCCTTTCTCGGAAGGTTCCTCCGAGAGCTATGGCTGTAGAGTGTCTGTGGCACAATACGTTTCTTTTAATCATTTTAGCATACAGCTACCTATTCTTCAAATGCAAAAAACAAAAAAGAGGAGCTGCCAATGGCAACCCCTCCACATGTACTTAGTCTCCTTCCAGTTTCTGACCTTTCTTTTTTATAAAGCTCCAATTGCATGTACAAATTCTTCTTCTGTATCCACGAAATGATACGGTTCATACTCCCCATAAGCAGAAGGTCTGCTAATCGTTACAAGCTGAATTTTTTCATATCCAATTTTGGCTTCAATTCCTCTTTTAAATTCTGAAAGATGCTTCCCATGTGTTGTTTTTAAAGCAACGCATCCAACATCATCAATGCTTTTAGCAATCAGATAACACATTCTTTAAAGCCTCCTTAAAATCTTGTTCGGTTTGAATTTTAGCATTTTCATACATATTCCGTAACTGTAATCCTATACTGTTTTTGTAATTCTTTTTATAAATATACTTATGAAGCCAGTTATTAAACTGTCTATCATAGTAGGTATTATATTGTATTTCAATTGGGTAATGACTTCCATCTAGTTGAAAATATACATGAATACCTCTGTATCCATCGTCATTAGCTTTCCCTTTTGACATATCAGCAATTCTTAATTCTTTAATTTGTCTTAACTCTAAAACATCTTCATAATTGTCACACAGGGAACGAAATCCCAATAAATCATCAAATACTTTTCGTGCTTGATGATTTGGATAATAGCGATTATATTTTAAAATTGCAGATTGGATACTCTTTATTCGATAATCCAAGGCTAATTCGTGCAATTCTTCAAATTCATCAAACCATTCATTTACTTTTATAAGTTCTGCTATAATCACTTCTTTTTCAAAGTAATGCAAATTTTTCTTGAGATTAATTCCCATTTGTGATTTATATGATAATTTCGCAAGTAATTCCATTGTCAATCCATCACGTTGAAGAATATTGGACACATTACCCACCCTTCCATATTTATTTTCATTCACAATTATCTAATTCATGAACTCCCATTTGTATTATTCTGTAAAGTTCTTTAACTTTCATTATATCATAGTTTATTCCCTTTTCTCATTTTTTCTTCTTCCCCCTCCTTTGCCGTATAAGATATCTATAAAAACAGCAGAGGTATTTAGATACCCCGCTGGAATGTTCAACAGGGTATCTTCCTGTATTTTCTTACTAAAAAAAGGCAGACTGCACCTGATGCAATTTACCTTTTACTCCTTCAAACTTAAAAAATAGACTTTATATCTGTATTATAACAGGAATCTTCCCGGATAGCAAGATTTAACGTATCAGATAGCTTGCTATCCTTCTCAGGATGGAATCCTGAGAGCCAGGGCTGTAGAGTTCCAATGGAACGATACGTTTCGATATAAATGAAAGTCAGAAAATCTCTTGCATTTTTTCATCTTGTAGCCTATAATATAGACATAAAGAAAGCACCCACTCCAAAAGTGGATGCCACACATGATGTATTTAGTGCTCTAATGAGCACCGCCCATCCCGTTTGCAGACAGGATGGGCATTTTTATTTATCTTTATTTCTCTTATCGAGAAAGGCGATAAATGCAACGATGAAGCCACCAAAGGATATGAGCAAGCCCAATATTCCAATGACAACCATAACGGTTTCGTAAGCTGTCATCCGCACCACCTCCTTCCCTTATGTACTTCCGGCACAAGCCAGAATAGGTTGGAGGCATACCACTCCTGTCGAGGGTGCTTTCCTTTGACTATTTTAGCATAAGAATTTCTATTCTTCAATCTGAATTTCAGAGCTGTAGAGTTCCCAGGGAACAATACGTTTAGAATATCCTCAACGCCCGTCTCGGAAAGTAAAAAGGGGGGCTGCCAACAGCAACTCCCCTCTCCTTTCAATTAAGCTCGTCCGTCTTAAAAACATTGTAGCCTTCATAGTGATAGCTTGCATCAATACCTTTCATATACACTGTACGGTCATTAATCTTATCTGTAAGTGCATTTCTTAAAAGGAATTTGATTTCAATGTCCTTAATCGGACTCCTTTCCATAGCCAAAAGATAATCCTCTTTATCTACCTGGCTCCAATCTACAACTTGTTCAATTTCTTTTTTCAGCATGGCATCTAACCAGATACGGGTACTTCTTCCGTTTCCCTCTCGAAACGGATGTGCTACATTCATTTCCACATATTTTTCGATAATTTCATCGAAATTACTTTGTGGCATATGGTCTATATTTTCGAGAGCTGTTTGTAAATACATTAATGGAGCAAATCGAAAATTCCCTTTTGCTATATTGACAGTCCGGAGCTGTCCGGCAAAATCATAAATATCATCAAACAAATATTTATGAATCTTTGCAAGTCCCGCAAAGGTCCCCACTTCAAATGTATCAAGTAATCCCTTTTCAAAGAGTTCAGCAGCTTTCTTTTTACTGAGTTTTTCTTCCAATCTGGCTAATTCTGCGGATTCTTGAATTCCCAATTTGTTCGCTAATGCCATTCTGAATCCCTCCTACTTCGTTATCATATCACATTTCATCTGTTTTGCACATAATTTTCATTATCTCTGCATCATCTGTAGACAGCACAAAACTTCCGTCTACATAATAACTTTCTACAGGAAGAGAAAAATCATCTGGATTTTTCTTAACCATATCCATTGCTTTTTCTATGGATTCTGCTTCCACATTAATGTATCCACACATTTCCCAAGTAACAGCTACTCTTTGCATTGTTTTTTTCATCTCTTTCATTTATTCATCTCCATCACTACAATTTTTTTCTCCATAAGCTAACGCAATATATATGTTTTTGTATCTTTCACATTCGCTTCCCTCAGAAGCAGCCATTGCTTCTAAATAAAACGCCATTGCTTCTGCTCTGCTTTCCCATGTTTCAGTGTTACCATAACATGTTACAACAACAGGGTCATTCTTTTTATTTGATTCACTCATTATTTTCTCCTTACCAAGTAACTCTTTTTCCTAAAAATTTGGCAGTTTCATGAAATGGCACATCGGGTTCCCCATCAAACTCATTGTTTAAGGCTGAATATAGACTAGCCGGAACATGTGCTCTTGGGTCTGTATCTTTCCACAGTTTCCCATTTTCATCTTGATATACGGGTCTTGACCAACTATCCATTCCTAAATACTTCATCGAAACCTTTTTCATTTTCATATACTTACACTCCTCTACTTTCGGTCATGAACCATAATGTATTCTTCTCCAAACGCCCAATGAAATCCGAGTTTTTCATAGAAATAACTCAGAGCATCATCAAGTAAAGCAAGAAAAACAGGTTCATTCTCTTCTTCTTGTCTTCTTTCTATGACTGTTTTCACCAGTAATAATGCATATCCATTTCTACGATATCCCTTTTTGATAAAAACGTCACTTAATAAAAGTGCATCATCTGAATACATTGGATGCAGCATAAGTACATCTTCCATTGCATCCGCATACCCCAGGGTACAATAACCTATTAAGGTTTCTCCTAAAAAAATCCCCCATGAGTAATCATTTTCTTCGCATCCTTCCAGGTCCTTTACCACTTGAGAAACATTATTTTCTGACAATGCATCTAATTCTTTTGCACTTTCATAATCTGCAAAAGTCAGTGGTCTTACAACAGGTATTTCGATTTGCAAGAATGCATCTGGACAATCCGTTTGTGCTTGATTCCTGATGGTTTTATAGAAATAACTGTTCTTCCCTAATGGTTTTTCTTCTGTTTCATACATTGGCATATGCACAATAGTTCCGTTAAATGTCGGGATGTCATTTTTTCTATCCAGCTGTACTTCAACCGTTCCGTAAAGTTCTCCATCTACATCATATAAAAGATAATCTATGGATTTTTCTATAAGCTTCAACTGAATACCCTCAATTTTTGAAACGCCAGACAGCATTACCATTGCGGTAACATCTCCGTCACCATCAATTCTGTCCAATGATAAAAGTGCTTTTTTCGCCTTGTTTGAAACATCTTTCAAAACTGTTGCATTTGTGGCTACTCGAACATGATAATCCTGTATATACAGGGAATCCGAATCTCCACTAACAAAAACTCTTTCGCCTTCTTTGAATTTCATTTTTCTCTCCTTTTTTGATTTTGATTTGTTCTTTCCGGTTGGATAAGTACTACCCTCCTTTTTGTTCAATTTCAGTTTTCAAGCGCAAAAAAGCCAGATGCAGAGATGAGTCTGCTTCTGACTTTATAAACCATTAAACTTGTTTGAAAAACTGTTATATATATAATACTCTATTTTTATTGTTTTGTCAATTTCTTTACATCCACTCCATTTTGAATTGCCGAAGAAATACTATTTAAGAAAATATAATTTTCCTTTACCTGTTCAGCATTTATTGGTGCTATGTTCGGAACCATTTTATTTTTATGATTCATGCTGTCCATGAAGTTATCAAAGCTGACTTCCGAACAAAATATCCAAAAATTGTTATCTTTATATACTACATGAAAGCCTTCTTCTATATTTTTAAATGCATAATATTGTTTTTCCATTTTTTCCATAGTACGGTCCAATGTGCATTTATTTTTTATTTTATCATCAGGAAGCAAAATACATACTCCAAAGAAACTCGGCTGTTTTTCTTTGTTGTAAATAGAAAATTCATAGATATCTATGGTTTCATTCATCAGGCAGCCAAAGTAGTGCATCTCTTCTGCCCCTGTATCAACATGTTCTTTGTAAAATTCCATCAGTCCTGTTTTGACATCTGTTTTGTTTTCATACACATATTGAAACTGTGGATATAATACAGGCATGATTCTATTTCTTAACCATTGAATATGTAATGCTTCTTTCTGACTTTGATTTTCCTCTGTAGTAAACATAATTATGATTGTAGCCACAAAAAGAATAATGATTGGCAGCCACAATCCAGCAGTTGAGGTCTTGAGTCCATATTTTCCTGATGCCACCAAAAAAAACCATAGCAATTCTAGTAAAAAGAAAAAAAGAAGAATTCCCATCCGTTTTTGCTTTCTCTTTTTTTTCATTTCTGGGCTTTTAAATGAGTGATTATAAGCCTGTACACTCAATTCACATTTCTCCCATTTTTCATCAAAACCTAATTCTTTATCCATTGTATTTCCTCATATCTTACCTGACTTGCTGTTTAATTTTTACAAGTAACTCTTTTGCTGCTGCATCTTTTTCAGAGATACTTTTTATGCCAGGAAATGTCGAATAATAAGGATTAACTCTTCCTCTTACTTTGTCCGGATGAGCTGCGAGCAATTTTAATAAATCGAGAATAACTTCTCTGCATCTGCCTTCTCGCATCATGGAGATATGCAGTAGGTTCCTATCTATATTTTCGATTTTTGAAAGATGATTGTAGATATCTTCCATTGTATCATAGATGTAATATCTTAAAATAGCATCCATATAATAATGTGCTTCACAGCGCATGGATTTTAAATTTTTATCAGCCGGAATGCTTTTGGGAATGAGTTTACCATTTTGGTTTTCTTTTACCTTCAATGAGCATGTGCATGTTTTATTGTAATGCTCACATACGCATAAAAGTTTCTCTGCATTGATAGAGTCCGGTGAATAGTCTCCAATTTTTCTGATTACCATTTTTCCCCCACAATAAGGACATTTTTGTGGTATTTCAAGATTGTAATAGGAGTTTATCTGTTTTTGAACAGCTCTTAATTGCTTTTTGCTTTTTGACTCGTTTTTTTTATATATCATTGACCATAAGTTCTCCTTTCTGCTATATCTATAGATAACAATAATCTATAGTTCGATGAACTGTCAACCCTTATAATTTATTAAGTTTACTTTAAGGAAAAGGTATCAAAATTAGAGAAAAACTGATGATTTTGTATGTTATGTAGTCATTTGTTCATCAATTCAATAAAAGTGTCTTTTGTTTTCTTCCCAGCGGCGTTTAAAAATATATATTCCTTTTTTCCAATTTTGACAATTACACTGTTTTTCCCAGCTAGTCTTATTTTTGTTTTAAGGTCAACCTCATACAAATCCGGAAATAATTCGTCCATTTCCTCTTTATATTGTATGAGATATTTTTTTCTTGTAGATTTAAGAAGATTTTTTACCTGATTCGTTTTGAGTTCTAATGCATCCGCAATATCTTTGCAGTCAATTCCAAATAACAACATATAAAGGAAGAGTCTTTGATTGGTGTAATAATTAATATCATATGGAAAGTAAGAGTTTAAATCTTCTCCAATTATATTTATCAGACCTTCTAAATAGGGAAGACATGGAGATAACCCTCCTTCAATTCTTACATACATGCCTCTGGAGATTCCTAGTCTATTTGCAACCTCTTCCTGTGTGATGTTTTTTTCTTTTCGAAGTGTTCGAATATAATCAACAAGACCTGATTCATCATAATTTTTTTTCATTTCATGTTTCTCCTGTTATTTTGTCTGCTTATCTTTTGGTAAATCAGCGAGAAACTGTAGGTGTTTAAAAAAAAGGAGGGGGAAAGGTATCCCCCTCCTCAATTACAGTTCTGTTTTATTCTTCCTCACGTTTTTTCTTTTTCGTTTTGTAAGAATAAACGCAGAAACCGGATACTGCGAAAAGCAGTAATACTGTAACCGGGATGATTGGCGAGTCATCTCCAGTTCGTGGTCTCAGCTTCGATATATCCGGATTATTATACCAGATAATCGGAGCTGCATTGGTATAGAACTTTGTAATGCTTACATATCGTTTTTCTGGTGACAGAATGTAACCTTCTGGTGCTCCTGTCTCCATGATGTAGTAATCTCCATGAAGAACCTGTCTAAACTCTGCATAGCCTTCCGGTCCAGATGTGGCAGTTGCCACAGGTGTTCCGTCCATCGTATACATTGTAAATACTGCACCTTCCAGTGGTTCAAGAGTTGCTATGTCAAGTTTGCTGATGGCAACGACTGCAAAATCATCAACCATATTTACAGCATTTCCACTTCCACCCTCTTCTAAGCCTTTTGAGGATACCTTGATTGGGTATTTCATTGGGTTCAGCGAGTATCCGGATGGAGAGGAAATCTCCTGTACATAATAACTTCCGGCAGACAGATACAGGGTTAATTTTCCATCACTGCCTGTTGTTCCGCTTGTTACCAAATGTCCACCTTCTGTGTAGACACCGTACTCCGCTCCTGGAACGAACTCATTGTTTACATTACGTTTGATAAGTTCAATCGGATACTTGGACGGTTTGGATGGTCTGCTGCCACCTCCACCGCCACCACCACTGCCACCGCCAGAAGGCTTTCTTTCATCCTTCATGACTACAGTGTTGACTGAACCATCTCTATTGACTGTGAATGTGATGCTCTCAGCTACTAAATAGCCGTTTGGTGCTGTTGTCTCGATAAGAGTGTATTCCTGACCCGCAATCAATTTTCCGGTGATTTCATGAGGTTTATCTGTAGAAACCCATTCCTCAATCACGTTTCCGGCTTTATCCTTGATTTGCAGATGTGCGCCAGGAAGCTCCTTGTCTGTTGTGATGTCAACCTTGCTGATTACAACCTTTGTAGGTTTGTCTTCCATAACTACAGTTGTAATCGAGCCGTCTTTGTTTACAGTGAACTTGATATCTTCTGCATAACCGTATCCGTCCGGAGCACCTTCCTCAATCATGGTGTACTCTTCGCCAGCAATCAGTTCGCCAACGATTTCATGTGGCTTATCTGTGGAAATCCACTCATCCACGATGTTACCATCTTTGTCCTTGATGACAATATGAGCACCCGGAAGTTCTTCTCCAGTTGTGATGTCGGTCTTTGTGATGGTTACATGAGTCGGCTTATCTTCCATTACCACCTTATCAATTGTTCCATCCAGACTGACTGTGAACTTAATCTCTGCTGAGTAAGCATATCCATCCGGAGGTCCAACCTCAATCATGGTGTATTCTTCGCCAGCAATCAGCTTTCCAACAATCTCATGTGGCTCTGTGGTAGATATCCATTCTTCTACTACCTTGCCATCCTTATCTTTGATAACGATGTGTGCGCCAGGTAATTCTTCTCCGGTTGTAATGTCAGTTTTGTGGAATACCACATGGGTCTTCTTGTCTTCCATTACTACCTTGTCTACAGTTCCGTCTTCGTTTACAGTGAACTTAATTTCTTCTGCATAACCGTATCCATCTGGAGCACCTTCCTCAATCATGGTGTATTCCTCACCCGGAGTCAGTTTTCCTGTGATGATGTGCGGTTCTGTTGTGGATGTCCACTCATCAATGACTTTACCATTCTTGTCCTTGATGACGATATGTGCGCCCGGAAGTTCTTCTCCGGTTGTAATATCAGTCTTGCTTAAAGAAACATGGGTTTCTTTATCATAACCGCCAATGCTGTCGATAGAAGCGTTTTCGTTCAGTGTAAACTGAATCTTGTTGCTTTCACGGCTCTCTCCATCTGTGAAGTTTGTTGTCTCAATTAAGAGATACTTTCCTCCCTTAACGAAGAGTTCACGTTCTGAGGTATCCTTTACATTTCGTGTAAATACTGCAAATGCTCCGGTGTCCTCTGCTGCAACGCCTTCTGTGTTACGTTCCGTAAATACTTTCTGAGTTTCATCAGGAATTCGCTCAACTTTGTATTTTACGTTTTTGTAAATGTTGCCAGGATTAATGACGATGTATTCATTGCCAGCTAGGGTAATGATGTCACCACTTCTCATTTCTCCGGTTCTGCTGCCTGTGTACTGATAGATACCATTTAACTCAGCACCAAGCTCGCTGTAGAGTCTGATACGGAAGTTGGAGGTTTCTCCGGCATACATTTCTTTACCGGAGCCTGTCAGCTCGTTATATACAGTCAGTTTGTTCGGCTGCATGATAGGTGCAAACTTGCTGGTGCTGAATGTCTTTGTATTAAAGGAGATTTCAGCATCTACGCTTATGGTTTCCTGAGACCTATCATCTACCTGTGTGTCAAAGGTTACATATCCGCTTGTGGAAGGAGCAACATCCTTCACTACCCATGTAATGGTATCTCCGGATACTGTGCCACCGTCCTCTGCGTTAAGAATCAGTGCATTGTTTACTTTTGCCTTTACTGTAATATCTGTCTTGATATTCGCTGTATTGACATAAGCAATCGTGTTAATTACTACCTGTTTCGGGTCCAGAACATCTCCATTGACTCCGTTGCGGTTTTTAATCGTTACCTTCGGATTCTCCGGATTTACATTGTTTTTGATGGTCTTGTAATTTACAAAGGAGTTTGGAGTAAAGTGCTCAATCTCTGTACCATCAGCCCAGTAAAGGGTCAGGTTCGTAGAACCAACCTGTCTGGAATCCACAACGTATTCGCCACTTTCATTGAAGTTCACACGCTTGGTGGTCTTTTCTGTGGCTGTTCTGCTTCCGTCAGAGTAACAGGTGTACTCTGTGAAGGTATAAACCTCCCCGCCTGTTAATCCATCTGTATTTAAGATGGTGTGCGGATTTCCGTCAGAAGTCCAAGAAGCAACTTCCTGTCCGGATTTGTCAGTTACTACCATTTCAACCTTGGATACATACCTACCAGTCAGTGTTACAGATTCAATGGAATCAATGTCCAGATTGTCTGTGTCAAGATACTGGCTTTCTGGTGTGATGTAGTTGACTGTGATAGTATTCAGTTTATTGGTTACACTCTGAATGCTTCTGCCGTTTTCGGAAATCGTGAAGACGATAGGCTTCATGAGGTTATATCCCTCCGGAGCCTTTAACTCCTTGAGCAGATAGCTCTTTCCGGCTACTAAGCCTTCAATCATGTGTCTTGGCTCATCTTTTGATGTAGTCCAGGTATCCAGTGCCTTTGTCTCATCATAGATGTAATTATCTTCGGCATCTTTGCCTTCTACTTCATAGACTGCCAGGACAGCTCCTTCGATGAATGCTCCTTCAATTCCATCATCTTCCAGATGTGTGAAATCTCTCTTCTCAATGTAAATCTTGGTCTTTTCGTTCTTAACAGTTACGTTCTCCGTTGCGAACTCACCATACTGATAGGATACTCCACCCTTATCTGGGTCAAACTGGAAGGACTTAATCACTGCACTTGCAGCAAATCCGTTCGGAGGATTCACCTCTCGAAGTTTGTAGGTGTACGGAACGATTGTTCCATCCTGTGTTACTTCTCCTACAGGAAGGTCTCTTACGGTCACAATACCGTTTGTGTCACTCACATGTTTCTCAAGTACGACATCTCCAGCCTTGTTGTATGCTTTCAGTTCAAATGTTACGCCCTTTAACGGAGCATCATTCATATCCGTCTTGCGAATAATCAGTTCTCCAAGGACTGGCTTATCAGACACACGCACAAACTTGATTTCCTCGCTGCCAGTATATTCAATCTTCACTGGCTCAAAGGTTGTGTAGTAAGGCGGTGTTGAAAGCTCGGCTAAGTAGTATGTTCCATCTTTCAATCCGTGAATGGTATGTGGCTTTAAGTCTCCCTTCTCGTAACCATCCGGAATCAGACCATTTACAAAGTCTGTATCCGTGTAAGTCCCATCATTTCCAGATACCCATGTGGTAATCAGATGTGCTTCATCCTGTACGAATGTACCATCATCTGCTGCCTTGTAAAGTGCCAGTTTTGCACCCACGAGTTCATCTTCTTTTCCTTCGGATACCTTGGAAATTCTGATTGCGGTTGTTTCGTTGATGACTGAGTAGTACTGTACATCTACCATATCCTTAACGGTAATGACGATGTTTTCTGCTTTCGCATATCCATCCGGTACAGTGGTCTCAACCAGTACATAGGTGGAATTGATTGGGAGATAATCAAATCTCCTGTGTCCATCTATGGTTGTGTATGCATTTGCATACTTGTTGATGGACGGAAGTTTCTTATAGTCAAATTTATAATCAAACTGATAAGTTGTTCTGGTCCTGTCTGCGGATTCCTGATAAGCTGTAATTTCTATCTGCTTACCGTCATTTGTTTCAAACAGCATCGTTGCTGTGGTCGGGAATTTCGTAGCGGATGGTTTTCCGTCTACGATAGAGCCGTCAATCTGTGTATGGGATACATACGTTGCTGACTTCTCATTCGCCCACTTGATGATGTTCTCATTTTTCTTATTGGCATTGTATGCTGCAAGGAATCCCTGTTTGTCTTCCTCTGACATACCAGCCGGGAATGTTACAACATTGTTTGCTACCGTTACAAGTTTTCTGTCTTCCAGTACCCATGCATTATCATCTGTGGAACTTCTCTTTGCAGTACGTTCTACAGACCAACGAATGGCTGTACCTTCTGTTGTGCCATATTCTTTGTACATGGCTTCAAACTCGCTTCGGAAACCGGATTCCTTATCTTCTCCGGATGTGTTTGGATAGTCTTTCAGATTAATGACATCTGTATAATCTGTCATGTCATCACTCATCCAGGTATCCACTACATCAGCCGGATTGTAAGTTCCGTCTGCATTGCCTTTATAAAGGGTAAAGCCAGCTCCATTTAACAGTTCCTTGCCCTTGTCTGTCATTTCATGCTTGGCAACCTCTACCTTTGTATGGTCATCCTTCATGATAACAGTCTGGACTTCTGCGGTGTTGCTGATATAAACCTCTAACGGCTCTGCGGTTGCAAATCCATCCGGAGTCTCAAGTTCTTCTAACAGATAGTAGCCTTCCGGTACACCTTCTAAATAGATAGGTGCAGCTTCCGTTGTCCACTTCGCTGTCAACTCCTTGATGCTGCTTACCATACTGTCTGTTGCATAGTAGGTAATCGGGTCCCCATTCGGATTCTCACGAACCAGATAGTAACCCTTCGGATAGGTAATAAAGTCTGCGGTATATACTTTCTTTGCTTTGTAAAGAGCAATGATTGCATCCGCTACCTGTCCGTATCCATAGCCATTCTTACCTTCAACGGTTGTACCTTCCTTTAATCCGGTCTCCATGTTGATGATGTCGAATGTCTGCTTGTCTGTACCGTCAATCTTGGAAATCTCAACTTTGGTGGTCTTATCTATCATGCTGGCGTGATGCATTACATCCGTTTCATTGACAGTGATACCTGTTGGCATTCCCTTTAAGTAGCCCTTCGGTACTTTTAACTCTTCCATGATGTAGTGTCCGACTGGTACTCGTTTGAGTACGTCAGGCTGTCCATCCATCGGAGTGGTGTCAAACGGGTCATTTGGAGTCTTGTCGGATGTTACCCAGGTGTTTTCCAGAATGTAGTTTTCTCCCTGTCTGTGCCAGAGATTCTTCTGTGTCTGGTGTTCCTTGGTTTCATCTCCATCAAATAACTCGTCATGGTCGTTGATTCTGTAAGCTGCATTGTTGTACTCTTCCAGATTGTCGGAATCCTGATATCTGACAAAGTCTCCATTTCTGTCATAGAGTTCGGTTCCCTTATCATAGGTTTCGTCACTTCTCTGGTAGTAGTTTACAAGACCGTGTTCATCGTATGTCGGATTCAGTTCCTTATTGAACGTACCATTGTTATCGTCCACCAGAACATCATCATTCATATTCTGACCATTTTCGTTCTTGTTTACGGTACTCTCCTTATGGCTTTCTTCTCCGGCAGCAGAGTCCCATGTTCCGGTAATGTAACCGGATTCGCTGTGCTCGTAGTACGGCTTTTCTTCATTCGGAATGTCATGTCCGGAGTTATTGGTAACATCCACAATCTCATCCTCATGATATCCGTCTACGTTTTCTCCCAGAGTTGCAATTCTGGAGGTGGTAATCTTGTCTCTTGCGATAATGTTTCCAAACTCATCTCGGTGGATGTTGACAGCCCATACAAGGACTCTTTCGCTTCCGTCCGGTTTTTCTTCCGTAACGTATGCCATGCCTGTATACGGGTCTACCTTGGCATCACGGTTTCCATCTCGGTCAAGATGATATACCACTGTGCCTTCTCCAACCGTTATGGTCTTATTGATAGCGGAATAGCTGATTTCGTTGAAGTCTCCACCAACAAACTCTAAGTATGGGATTCCACCCTTAAATGCATAGATGGAATACTCGGTATCTGTCTTTGGATGATTCTTCTTATCAGATTCCAGTACATCAATGGATACCTTACCATGGTCTTTATTGTATCCGTACTTGATTTTCTTGCCATCTACATTATCAACGGAAATGACTTCCAGACTGTCAAGGTCGTAATACAGGATATCTGTATCCGGTCTTTCAATCGTCTCTGCTGTCCAGATGTTACCTTCTGCCTTAATCGGGTTCTGGTTCTTATCTACGCCAGCCGGATATTCAAGGACATATTCTTTGCCGTCTTCATCTTTTTCTTTTACGAATTCGACTTTATTTCCGGCATATCCCTGTTTTACATACATTCTGCTGATATTGTTGTCGGCAGTTCTTTCAATCACAAGACCTTCATATGCATGGTCCTGTGTGTCACCGGAAAGTTTGATTTCCAGTGCATCAAAGAGGGTCATGGTTGCTCCCGCAACATATCCGTTGGCATCGTCTGCGGTCTCAAGGGTCTTCGTCACGAAACCATATCCGGCAAATACCTTGCCCTCATAGGCTATCTCAACGTTTTCTCCAGCATTCTTTCTTTCTACCAGATATTCCAGAGTACCCTTCTTCCAAGCATACCCTAAATACTCTCCAGCTTCATTGTATGCGTACTCTAAATCCGGATTGTTTCCAATCTCTGCTAAAGTGCCGTCTACTCTTCCACTGACTTTGTATTTTACGGTCTTATCCGGTGTAGTGTTTGCTGTTCCCTGGCTGGACTCTTTGACTTTCTCAACAGTCAGCTTAATAGGAGCGTTTTCTACATTGACTCTTGCCACATTTACAATATCCTGTGGCTTGTTTCCATTGGTAGTCGGATTATCAGACGGGTACTCATACATGGCTGCAAGAACTCTTTCATCCTTATTCGCCTGTTTATAATATGTAACCTTGTCTGAATATACTTCTACAGCAATAGGTTTGCTTCTGGTGTAGCCAGATGGTGCTTTTGCTTCGCAGATTACATAGACACCCGCACCTAACGGCTGTGGTGTTTCAATATAACCTACTGTCTGGTTCTGGTAAACCAGATTGGTATTGGTCTCCTCATCCTTCATCTTTCCGTCAAGGACGGTTGAATAGGACTTGAATGCGACAGTCTGATTTCCTTCGGAATCTCCAAGGATAATCTTTTCAGGCTCTTCACAAATCGGAGTGCCAGCCGGAACAGTTCCCGTATAAAGATTTCCAGGTCCATATTCCTTTCCGGTCAGACGGTCTATGAAGGAGAATCGTCTTGCGATAGGCTTAATGTCTGTTGCACACATGGACTCTAAGAATTCCTTTGTTCCGGAAATCAGAGTGTCCTCTTCATAGAACATAACTTCGCCATTGCCATCCTTCGCATCATTTCGCTTTGCAGCATAGATGTTGAAGATTGCTCCATCATGAAGGATGTTTTCATGGGTTTCGGAATCCAGCTTCTCAAGTCTTAACTTTGTGGTAAAGAAACGGTTGCGGAATTTCGTGTAGTCATATCCCTTATAAGTGCTTTCGCCGTTTGCCTGTACTACTGCATCTGCTTCTTCATCCGCAGTGTCATTTGGTGCTACTACAGTCCACGGAACTAACATTGGTGCGTATTTGCCATCATAGGCAATCTGCTCGCCCTGCATGGTCTTTACGTTATCCTTATAGAAGAATCCCGGTCCGTTATCCTCTGTCTTTGTTCCACCTGTGTACTGTACTTCATTTGCCGTTCCCGCATTTTCTGCTACGGAACTGTATCTGTAGTATTTGGATACTCCAGTTCTACCACTCAAACCTTCTGTCAGATAGTAAGGAACATTTCCTGTCGTTCTGTCATCCTGTTCGTTGTAGTAGTTCTTGTACGGTTTGAATTCACTCTGGGTCAGTGCGAAGTAATCTCCGGCAGCAGCTCCCGTTACGCCATTATCAATGTTGTCAATATCCATTCCGTACTTGTAAACCTCGAAGTCACCTTCTGCATTTCTTCCCTTGATGAGATGAAGTGCTTCCTCATTAAATCGGATTTTGTACTTCTTCTCCATGTCTGGCTGTGTGATATTCGCATCATAGTTATAATACGGATTGGTCACTTCCGGAGAAGCCTGTGCGCCATCGTGATTTTCATAAACAGAAGGAAGGATTACTTCTCTTGGCTTATCAATCTGATAGTGTTTGTTCTTAAAGTCTTCTAAGTGGTCATATCTTGGCTGCTGCTCTACTACCACATATGTACCATAAGGCAGATACTGGGAGTTTGCAAAGTAGTAGCCTTCGCTGTCGTTTGCTGCATCTCCGTAGAGAGTATTTGCTGATAAGGTTGTTGTATCCTTATCCTTGCCACCGTTTTCTTCACTATCCCATTCGATGGAATAAATTTCATCCATATCATAGGAGAAGAATGGCTTCAAGTAGTTCTCTGCTTTGATGATTGCATTGCGGAGTGCTTCATCATACATTTCGTCTGAATAAGGAACACTTCCGTCTTTGTCTTCGTTCTCTGCTGGGTTGTTTGGTACTTTCTTGATTAATTTTGCAATTTCATCATCCAGATACCAGTCAATCGCAAACTGTCTTACCTTGTCAGAAACCTTCGCATTTTCAATGGTCTTGTCCGTGCGGTTTGCTGTGTTTCCGATAGGCTGCCATGAGGTGTAGGTCGGGTTTGCATCGTCCCACTTATCATTGTTTGCAACTGCTACCGCATCAAAGAACTTGTCGTAATTGTAAGCCCTGACCATTCTGGTAGAAGCATTATCTTCCATCTTGACTTCAATGGTCTCCAGAATAGAAGTATAACCATTATTCTGGTTTTCATTGATATATCCGTCTGTGTAGCTGTACAGAGCGTCATTGCTTACGATTGCATCTTCGGAATCCTTATAAAGCGGATTCGTCACATGAGTTACTTTGGTATAAATCTTGTTGACCAGTGCCGGGAACTTCTTATTTCTGTCAAGGACATCAATTTCATTTCCCAGTCTGTCTTGCCAGAGCACATTTCCGTCATTGTCACGATACAGGCGTTCCAGGTTTGACTTTAAGTAAACCTTGAAGCGGAAGTTATCCATCTTCTTGGCTGGAGAATTCTTTCCGAATAAACCGCCAAAGGTTTCTGTGAACCAGTCTTCGTGTACTTCTGTGTAAGAGTTTGTGTTATTGTAGGATTTTTCATCAATGTTCTTTGTAACTTTAATCTTCTGTGCAATAATACGCTCTTGCACCGGATTTGGTGAATTGTTTGTATTTCCATCTTCGATGAGGTCAAACATTCCACTGTAGACAAGTCTCTGATTCTTAATGTAAGACTCATCCTGATTAAAGTCCTCAGAGGTATGCACACTCGCACCCGCACCGGAAACTCGCATGATGTAAGCGGAGTTGCTGATAGTCTTTCCTACTTCATAGCCCCAAACATTGTTTTCGCCAATCTTGTCGATGTCAGCCTGTGTAAGCTGGGTTCTTCCATCGTCAATGGCAATCGTAAAGTGGGATGACTTTACGCCACCTAAATCAGCATCTTTTGCGCCAGCATGTAAGGTGTACTGTTTGGAAATCGGGTCATAAACTACATAAGTGCTTCCTACCGGGTCTTTTACGGCTTCCTTAGACGGAACAACCGGAACCTTAGAGGTATTGGTAGTAGACTGTTCTACCTTCTGGTCCTCAAATTTCGGAACATAAACTTTTCTTCTGACTTTTTCATGTCCCACCCAGTTGCCATTTCCATCCTGATACCAGTAATCATACAGGGTATCTCCTGGAGCATAGCAGAGGTATTCGTCACCTGACATGGTTGACATAAGGTCTTCTGGCATTCCATTTTCATTAATTCTGAAATCTGGAGCAAAGACTACTTTTGCTTTGCCATTTGCACCCGGAATCTGAACAACCTGTACCTGGTCTCCTGTATACTTCCTTAATACATAGCGTTTGGTCTTTTCATTAAGTTTGAATAAGTATCCGGCAACTGCATTGCCTGTATCATCTAACTCATAAAGAGTTGTCTTCTTCGGACTCATTCCAACTACAATGGTTACTCTTGCAGTGTTTCCTGTCATCTGGATGCTCTGCAAACCACCATAAGTGTAAATGCGGTTTGCAATGTAATAATCCAGAATCGCATTGATAACGGATGCGTTGGTTGATACATTGCTTACATTGATAGTAACTTCTGGCATTCCATATGCACCACCACCTGTTGCTTCATCGTAAACTGGGAAATCTATCTGGGAATAAGAACCAGTTGCACTGTCTTTTGGTGTATCAATTCCCATGCTACGCATCATCTGTTCAAGTTCGTACTTCACATAGCGGAAGTTCTCTTCTTTATCTACATATGCTGCGTTATATTTTCCTGTATCAGATGGATTGGCAGTTGTGCCTGTTGCTTTTTTAGCTTCAAATCCGACTCCAACATATGGAGATGGAATTAATGTTGCATTTGGATTTTTAATCGGGTTTCCATCAATATCTCTCTTCGGAGTTGTGGAATCTTCCGCTGTCATGTATAACGGCTCTTCTTTTGCATCTTCCCATGTTCCACCAACCGGAACCTGGATGATAACATCCTGAGTCTTTACATCGTCAAAGTAGAAGTCCGCTCCTTCTGGCAGTCCGTCAATAACAACATTGAATCCCTTTGTCGCATTGTTGGAACCTACCATGATATCAAAGAGGTTTTCCCTGTTTCCGTATGCTGCGTTTCCTTCCGGGAATGTTACGACATGTTTCATCTTCTCTTTTATCCAAGCACTTCCTTCTGGATGTGTTTTGGAATCGTCAGTGTCTCCGTAATCATTCCGGTTATCATCAGTTGGGTTGGTTACTTCCATATCCTTACCTGTGATGGAAAGCTCAAAGCCTTCGGAACGGGTAAGCTCTTTAATATAGTAGTTTCCAAGAATCAGAGGTCTACCTATCCAGTAGTCTCCATTTGTGGTTACGTTGTCTTTGTAGATTCTTCCGGTCTCTTCCTCATCGTATTCTTTCCTATAAGTATCTGCATCATACAGGTTCTTCGGATATTCCTTTCCGGTATATTCGATTTTTCCTTCCTTATAGTTGTAAATGCTATGCGGTTTCTCTGTAATGGTAAGGAATGAACCATCTCCGTTCTTGTCCGTTGTGGCAACCGCCACAAGGTCATTGGCATCAAAGATAATTCCTGTTCCTTTGACTACATTTCCAGAATCGTCTCTCTGTGTATCCGGTCCATAGATATCATCCGCTGCGAACAGTCCGTATACAGCACCCTCTAAGGTTGAGTCACCCTGAGTATCGCCATATGCATCATAGTCTGGATTTTCTCCGGCAGCCAGTTGCATATCTTTCTTGTTAAAGTGAATTTGTCCTGGTACACGGTGGTCATAAACTTTAAAGCTATGTCCAATATTGTCAGCGGGTCCTTTATCGACTTCCGGCTGAGAATCAACGATTGCCCCATCAAGGTCAATGTATCCACCCGCAGCTTCATAGAATTTGCCTGGGTCTGTTTTTTCAAGTGTAAAGGTAACACCTTCACGCTCATAATCATAGGATGTCCTCTGCGGTCTGTCTGTATTGGACGGCGTTGCTTCATCTTCATCTAAGAGTCTGTCTTCGTCAATGATGATATCATCTTCTGCAATAATATCTTCATCTGCGATAGTTTCATCCTCTAAGACGTTGTCCGGTTTACTGGTTTCTATCTCCGGTTTTCCCGGTTCGCTTTCTTCTGCTACAGGAGCTTTTGTCTCGGCAACTGTAGGTTCTACCTTTTCAGGTTTGCTCTCTTCCGGTTTTTCCTGTTTTGTTGCTTCTGTCTCAGCTTCCGTTTCGGCAGCAGTAGGTTCTTCCCTTTCAGGTTTATTCTCTTCTGCTACAGTTTCTCCCGGAATAGCTTCTTCTGGTTTTTTTGCAGATACCAATGGAACTTTTCTCGGAGAAACAGAAATGCTGATTTCTTTCGATTCTTCGGTTACTTCTTCCTTGACCTGTTCCTTGTTAGATTCAGTCTCGGCTTTTGCTTCTGTCTCAGCTTCCGTTTCGGCAGCAGTAGGCTCTACTTTTTCAGGTTTGCTCTCTTCCGGTTTTGTTTCTGCTGGTGTAGGTGCAGTAGGTTCTTCTTTCTCAGGCTTGGTTTCTTCTACTGGTTTTGTTTCTGCTGGCGTAGGTGCTGTTGGCTTCTCCGTCTCAGGAACTGTAGGCTCTACCTTTTCCGGTTTGGTTTCTTCTGCCTGACTTTCAGTTTCCTCTACTGGCTTGGTCTCCTCTGTTGTCGAATTAACTACATCGTCAATCAGGAATTCTTCATCAACATATTCTGCATCAGAAGGAGTTGCTTCTTCAACTTCGTCATACTCTGCAACAATATTGATTTCGAATTTGTTTTCTTCTACAAACTTATCCGGAAGACCAACAAAGTTGCGTAATGCATTGACTATCTGTTCGCCCCAGGAAAGTTCATATTTTTCAGTAAGATACAATCTGCTTTCAGTGTTTGAATCAGAAGATTTCTTTCTACGGCTTCCCATGAAAACTCTTGCATTTTCTGTTTCACCTTCTTCTCCACCTTCTTCATCCTTGTTTCCTCCACCAAGAGAACTATCTGCTTTTCCTTCTACAATAATATCTGCATTACTGCATTCGGTCCACTCAGCTTCCTTTTCTGCTTCGGAAGAAGCAATGGTTACAATTTCAATAGGAACATCATCCGGATGTCCGTTTGGTCCATGAATGATATATCCATATCGTGGGTCAACCTCTCTAAAGGTGTAGGAATATCTCAGATTAATGAAATTCTCATATGCCTGGTCTCTGGCTACTTTACATCCAGAGCCTTCAAATGCTTCTGCTTCGGATGGTTCGGTTTCAGAGCCACATTCCCAGTGATGGAATGTTCCATTGCTGTCAGCAGCAACCTGGGCGCATTCGTCAACGGCTGCTTGCCACTCCTCCATTAACTGAGCATATTCATCCGCTGCTTCTTCATCTGCTTCGGCATCTCCACTACTTTCTGGTTCTGGTGGAATCGGATGTCCGTCACAGTATTTGTGTGCAAAATCATAGAAACGTTCATCGTCATGGCTAATATATCCATTTTCATCCGTTTCCATGTCCTCTTCAAAAATCAACCAGTTATCCCATGTGGTCGGGTCTTCTCGCATTTTACTTTCTACGAGCTTACCATCCGTTTCATCATCAGTACCAATCTGGTCCTTATCAGGGAAGGCTTCCAATACTTGCCAGATAGAATCTTTCAGAGGATGTCCGGTTTCGTAATCATATTTTGTGAGGTCTACTTTATAGTGGCTTTCAAAGGTTTCCTTATGTTCGTAAATCTTTACAGAAATTGTGTCACCTTCACCTAAACCACTACCTCCACCACCCGGAGTTGGTTCCTGTGGCTCTTGTGGTTTCCATTTGGTTGTCATGTAGAACTCAGGATATGTTACTTTCACTTTACCAAATGCACGGTAAAACGGCTGAGACTCTTTGTTCTTTGCATCATCAGTCTCGAAATATTCAATTAATCCAGTTACATTTAATACCTTAAATATTTCAGGATTATATTTAACTTTGAAAATAACTTCTCCCTTTTCCAAAGATGCAACTGGATATTTTGTATCCGGGTCGATAACTGTCCATGTAAATGAGTAATCATCATATGTGATTTGAATTGGATATTCTCTATCTCCCGCTGGTCCTGAAACCTTAACTGGAAAGCCTTCTATGGTACAGTATTTTCTAAATGTAGCCCAATCTTGTAATCCAGCCATATCATAAAGTTTTTTGGCATCAAATTCTCCAGGACCGGATTTTAAGTAATCCATAGAAATAGCATCTTCTGGTGTTCCATACTTGCTGACGGAATTAAAAATGTCCTGTGGGGATTTACAGCCAGCTGGAATATTTTCAAGCTGCATAAAACCGTCAGTTGCCATCTGGTCTACTAATGCGCTACCACCATTGGTTGTTCCATGAGACCAAGCAACTTCCTTTGCAATCTTAGTGTTGAGAGGTTTACCAAACATTCCCTCTATAGAATGGTCATCAAATTCATCATGAATTCCGGTATAGTTTCCATAAGTTAACATATACGCCCAGAATAAACGTTTATGCTCGATGGAACCCTCCGAATAACTGACATCATTATCAGTTTTATAATAGTCATACTCAGATTTGGCACTGGCTCCCTTTTTCATACAAAGAAAATCGGTGATTGGCTGATTTGGCATATTTCCGCTGATATCGTAATGCCCATCCCCACTGGTAGATGTGTTAAAATTCATATGAAATGCATATGCTGTTAAGATATCAGGGGGCAAATGAGGAATCACAGACATACTGAGAGTCACTGTCGATAAAAACAGTGCCAACCCTCGTTTCAATCGTCCTTTTTTCATAAGTACCTCCATGTTTCATTGTTTTTATGTCGATAAAAACTTTAGCTGTAGGGTGCTTTTGGCACGATACGTTTCTACGATGTATTATGATACACTTTCTTTTTCATATAAATTCCTCCATGTATTTTTAGTTTATATATAAAAACGCTATTGCGTTGTTGACTGTAGAGTGTCTATGGCACGATACGTTTTATTCTGTATAATCTGTATACAGATTCACTGTGGTCAGTTCATCTCCCAGGAACAGAACATAGATTCCCATTGTTTTGTCTTCATCTAAAAACAATTCATAGGATGCCGAGTCTTCATCACTACTTATTTCATCTAAAACAGCAGCAACTTCTTCTCTGGTAGATTCTGCATTAATTCCCCCATAGAAGGTCACATTTTGTCCACCCCATGACATACGGTCCCAAGTGAAAGAAACAATATCTCCTTTTGTTATATCAATATCATCATCACTTCTGTTCTGGCTGATTTCCACTGCAAAGAAACTGTTCTCTCCTTCTTTCCAACAGGCACTTCCTCCTGTTCGCTCCCTTTTATATATTGTATCTAAATAGGTAGACTGAACATCAAACCCCGCATCTACAAATTCCTTGTAGCTGATTGGGAGTTTTAAGGTTTTTCCATCAATCGTGATTTCATTGTAATGTTCTTTGAAATCCTCGCTAATGCTACTGTTTTTTGTTTCCTGTACAGAGTCCTTCTCAGTTTCCTCTACGGTCTCTTTATCCGACTTCTCTGACCGTGCAGACTCTGTAACTGTTTCCTGTACGATTATGTTTTCTGTAGATGGCTTCTCTTCTTTTGCACATCCACAAAGAGATGCCGTCAGTAAAGCTGTCAACAAAATTACTTTATTCTTTTTCATAATACTCTCTCCTCTTGTTTTCATATTCTGTTCTATTTTTTTCTTTAAGTTGTATTTCATATGTCTTCTTTATACCTTAACCATTCCATAAGATGTGCATTGAGTAGGTTTATTATTAGAATTATCCCACAACTGAAAATTTTCTTTTAAAATATCCAGAGCATCTTCACGAGAAATCATCTCTGGGTACTGCTCCAGTCTGGAATAGAGATAACACTCATGTAGTTCATATGTCACCTTACAGTCTGTTCTATGTAACGGAGTCATTTGATAAAGATGCTCTTTATCTATGCTACAATTAAATTCTCTGACAGGTTGTTCTCCCTGTTTGAAGAAAATTTCCTTCCCTGTTTTGGAATCAAAATATCTATAAAGAAAATACAAATCCAATGCTTCAATATGTTTTCCTTTATATTCAAATCCTTTTAATGGTCTTGGTAAAAACAATGCTTCATATGTAATTCTATATTGATTCATATATCTCCTTTTGACTTTAAAAGTACCTATACCACACTACTTCTTTTTCAGTAGTAGACATCAATATGATAGTTTTCAAATTCAGTGTGTTGTGTAAGTATTCCATTTACGTTCATAACATTCTTTCTTCTTTGGCTTTATATCTTAAACTTTATTATTAGATGAAATTGGAGAAATTAAAAAGACAGCTACCAAATAAAAATATTTGATAGCTGTCTCGCTTTTCTCTTATCTGTATTCAGATTTGAAATCAATGGCAATCTTATCGAAAACTGTTCTGGTATTTCCGAATTTTCTTACCTGTGCTTCGTCCGGCATGGTGTATCCGGTCTGAATACAATACTGTCCAATCGTCTGATATTTTGTCACATCATTAAAGTCTGATGTATTTCCTACCTGTAACATTAAACGATATCCCGGATTGTATTCATATACATTAGCTACAGTAAAGTATTTATCCTGTGTAGTTGGTTCATTTGCAAGCCAAATACCGTCTACTAAGAATAATGGATAAGTATGTCCGATATCACCCATTTCATAATTTTTAATTCCAACAGCATAGCTTAATAACTTAGCGGCTTCGGTGTATCCCTGACATACTGCTTTCCCTTTTACAAGGCAGCCATACGCCCCATAGCTTACAGAATTGGACCAACCTGTAGTATCTGCTTCGTTAGCAGCATCATGGTCATAAGTAGCCTGATGAATACGATTACAGATACGAGTGGCTTTTTCCAAATCAGAAGCATTTCTCCAATCAAAGCTGTTCATAAATTCTTTGACTTCATTTAATAGTTCTGTTGTTTCTGGCTTGTCTTTACTCGGAATATTAGCCTCGTTATAACCTGACAAAATAGCCAATACTGCTAAATTATATCCACCTGTTGGATTAAGCATGGTAATATCTCTTTCCTCAACTGCTTTTTGAGAGATGTATGTCATTCCTGTCATTCCAGCCGGAACAACACCTTCGTTAATCACATGTGCTGGTTGCCAATAAGGAACAAGATTCCCATTTTCAACACCAAAGTACTTTTCCACCCTACCTTTTAACGGAAATTCGTCAGAAGAAGTTGCGGTAGCATTGTTTGCATTTTGTGTCTGGATAACACCATCAACTGTCCACTGTCCATCTGTATTAACGGTGTATCCATCTGGAGTTGTGGTATTTGCATACATGTTCCCATTAGAGTCGAAGCAATAGGATTTCCCATCAATCCACTGCCAGTTATTTGTTATATAACTGCCATCATCATTCTGGTACTTCCATGTGCTTCCCTCCTGCTTCCACTGTCCTGCAAATGCAGTAGATGAAGCCAACATACTCAATGCTGCGGTAAGGGTTACGACCTTAACAAAACTCTTTCTCATAATTTTTCTCCTTTAAGCGTTTTATTAAGGTCGCAAATCCTAATACTCCGCTCCACCAGAGAAAATAATGATAACAAATTTTGTTAATTTTTTTATTCTTTACTCATTTATTATAACATAAAAACGGCAAAAATGCTACCTTATTTTTAAATGTAAGAAAGAAAACAGACTTTCGTAAGTTTCCTTTATTTTCGGCTTTTCTATCAAATATTTTTATTCGGTTTTCAATGTACTGTTTACAGAAACTTCTGTAAAGAGGGGAAACGGGAATCGAACCCATATAAACATTTTTGTTTTCTGTCAAAAGCCAACAGTCCCCTACCTTTTTTTGAAGGAGGGGCAAATTGCGTTCTGCAACATGCCCCTCCTGTTTGACCTATGTAACTGCTATTACGGAATTATCTTACCTGAACAACTCCGTTTACAGTCCACTCACCATTCTGATTTACAGTCCAAGTACCTGTACTGTCTTTAATGGTTGTGTTTTTCATGAGTTTACCTCTGAAACCGTCTGATACCGGATTGAAGTAGTAGCATCTCTGCTTTCCATCTGCACCAGTAATCCAGTTCCAGCCTGTATACATACGTCCAAGGGTATTATCGGATACATTGTGAAGGAAATAAACATTGCCATCTGTATCTGTGAACCATCCAGTTACCATGAAGCCATTTGCATCAAATCTGAACCAGCTGAACGCTTCCTGTCCCTTTGATGTATCAGCATACGGATTGAAGATAGCAGCCCACTTATTGGCTGTGTTGATATTTCCAACCTTATAGTTCCATTTTCCGCTATTGTTTTCGTTGAATACCCACTTGCCATCCTTGATTACATAATCAGGTACGGAAGCACCAGGACCAGTAGCACCAGGACCGCCAGTTGTGGAGCCACCAATTACATGGCTGCCACCACCGCCACCGGAGGAGCTACCGCCACCGCCACCACCGCCACCGGAGGAGCTACCGCCGGAATAGGTGTTGTCAGTAACTTTGATATTTAAGGTAACAACGCATACATCTGTGCTTTCTCCACTTGCACCAGAAATATTGACTTTTGTTGTTGCTGTGTACGGATAAGACATTGCTGGCTTCATCCACTCTGCATCTACATTTAATACAGGAGCGATTGTTCCATCCTTTGCAACAGTCAGTGCTGCTGCGTTAGATGTTCCATAAGTTACAGCTGCCTTGGTATCCGGATATGGAGTAGCAACAAACTTCTTGGCATCTGCACCCTTCCATGTGTAGGTAGGACTGCTTCTTCTGCCGGATTTAATGAGTTCCATATTGTAGGTTAATGTGTCAGATGGAAGTTCAACACAATTTGTCTTGAAATTCAAAGTCAGTACACATGTATCTACAATGCCGTTGTAAGTAGCTGTTACGTTTACAGTCTTGGTTGCTGTGTAAGGTGCTTTTGCCATTGCATCCTTAATCCACTGAGCATTTTCATTTACTGTAATCTTACCATCTACTACTGTTACTGCATCTGCATCAGAGGAAGCCCAAACAACATCCTTCTGCTCCGGATAAACGCTTGCAACAAGGTTTCTTATGTCAAAACCATTTGTCTTGGTTGTTGCAGACTTAATATCTCCAGCCTTGGTGAAGGATAAGTTGTAATCCATAGTCTCTTTATCTAACTCAACGCAGTTTGTTACATAATTTAAAGTAACGGTTGTAGTACCCTTTACACCGTTGTCATTTGCGGTTGCGTAGACTTCAACGGTCTTGGTTGCTTTGTAAGGAGCTTTGACCATAGCATCCTTAATCCACTGAGCATCCTTGTTAGGAGTGATGTTTCCATCCTGGTCAATGCTTAATACATCCGGGTCAGAAACAGACCATGTTACGCTTCTGTCATATGGCTCGTGTGCATCATCTACCGGACAATCAGGATTTACAGTGCAGTCAAGGTCTGTTGTTTCAAATCCATCATATCCCTTGATTTCGCTGTTGATGTCTCCAGCCTTTGTAATAGCAAGGTCGTAATTTACCGTATTCTGGCTCATAGAAACAGATTCCGGATGAATTACAGTTTCATCAACAGTAACAAAATTGAGTGTTACGTTACATTTTGCAGAAACCTCGCCATGAGTCTGGTCATCTGCAACAGAGGTAATTACTTCTGTCTTTGTTGCGCTTCCGTCCAATTTCACATACTTATCTTTTGCACGTTTCTGATTATCAGCCTGGATTACACTCTGAATCCACTGCGGGTTGGAAACTCCATCTGCATTGTAACGTGCGGTAACTCTACAGTTTTCACTGTGGTCTCCATAAGGCTCAAGAACGATGATAGAGCCAGAGTTCTCATCTCTCCATGTGACATTCTTATTGAATGGTCTGCTTGGATTAAGAGTTGCGCCTAATACAGAAGGTTCATCACAGAAGATAGTTTCAACTGGCTTAGTTCTGTCTCCTGTCAGTTTTCTTGTGATTGTGATTACAATATCACTCTCGCTGAGAACCAGTCCTTCTACTCTTCTGGTTGTGTTATCAATAATCTGGAATGTTACATTAACACGAGTGTTTGCTGTAACTGCCTGATTATCTACAGATGTATCCGGATTTGTAGATGCAGTTACAATGGCAACATCAGAATATACGGTGTTGTCAATAGCATTTGCATATCCGCTGTCAATCTGCTCCTGTACCTTCTTATTAAGAGTGGTTGTAATAAAGTTGGACTTCATGTTCGGCATTACACGAGCATCTTTTTCTGTCCAGTTTGTTGTATCTACATTAGATAAAACAAGAAGATTTTCATTGTCAATGGACCATTTTACAGTCTTATCATGAGCACTGCCTTCTCCATTGTGTTCTGCATGAATGCTTACAGGGTCTGGAGTTACGGACTGGTCAACAGTATCACCAATATACTTGGCAATCAGTTTGCCTTCCTGATTGTAAACTGCTGTAGTAATCTGCGGGTTCTTTCTGTCTCCCTCTCTCGTCTGAACAACTTTAATGGTTGTTTCCGGAGGAGTCATGGTAAGACCTGTTGTAACCTTGATGTATTCTACATTCAGCTCTGTATCAGCTTCCGGCATGGTAAAGGTATAATGACCGCCATACTGATATGTCATATCAATAACATCTCCGTTTTCGTCAGTATATGTAGGAGGTTTTACCTTTCCAGGTTCATTTTCATCGTATACCATCTGGTAACGATTGCCGTTTCTGTTCTTTGCTGCGGTTGCAACTTCAATTACATCTCCATAGGCAACAGCAGATGGATTATCCATATCAATCTGCTTGTAGTAAGAGTTAGTTGTCTTGCCAATTGCAGTTAAAGTAGCTACATCTGTGTCATAGCCAGTGGCTGTTGCTGCATCAATTCTTGGAATGGATACCAGATATCCTCTAATTGGAGCACCAAAAGAGTTTGGAGCAAAATGGTCAATTTTGAAATCACAACCATCCCAGTACTCTTCTGTAGAGAAGGTGTTTCCAAGTTTGTTGATTACAATGTGCTTAACAGCAGCTTCCAGTTCTTCATAGAAGTAAACATCCTTCTGTTCTTTGTCAAGAGTTCCTGCTACTAAATGGAAGTTGCGTCCATCATTTGTCCAGTAACCAATGTGAGCATCTGTGGTAAAGGAATTATCTTTATCAATGTTGCTTCCAAATGGTTTTTTTGCCATAGATGCGTCTGTGGTAAACAGATAAGCAAAATTATCGCTCTTTCCAGTTCCGTAAGAGAAGTTATTTGCACCATCTCTTGTACCGAAGAATGTTCCTTCTCTGGAAGCTCCTCCATTATTGCTGTTTGCAACTGTTCCATCAAAGCGAGCAAGAATAGTGTTTCCGCTTTCATACTTACCTACAATACCACCAATAGCCCTGGAGCCGGAACCGCCAATAGTTCCTTCTACCATTGTGTTATAAAGGCTTGCACGATTCTGTCTTCCAACGATACCACCAACGTAACCCTGTCCCTGAATACGATTGGAGCCACCATCATATGTGCGAACAGAAACATCAATGATATTCGTATTCTGAGCATTTCCGGCAATACCACCTACATAGCTTCCATCATCTGTAGCCTGAATGGTTATTCCATCTGCAATACAGTTTTCGATGGTAACTGTTCCAGCTTTTGCATTTCTATCTCCTGTCACCTGTCCGGCAATACCACCAGCATCTCCGGTAGAGGAAATAGAACCTGTTACTGTTACATTATAGATAATAGTGTCTCCCTCAACAGAGCCAGCTAAGATACCTACATTGTCTCCACCCTTTACGCCACCATCTGCATCTACAGTTAAATTGGTAATAGAACCGCCTTCAACCGCACCAAAAAGACCTATATTATTTAATGTATGTGCAACATTAACTACTTTAAGACCGCTGATAGTGTTTCCAGCACCATCAAAGTTTCCACGGAATTTATTTGTTACAGCTCTTCCGAGGTCTGCTTTGTTCTGATACCATCCAATCGGATTCCAACTCTGTTTAAGATTTCCGATGTCAATATCCTGTGTCAGAACAAAATATTTTCCAGCAAAATCATTTCCAGCTGCAACCATTTCGGAGAGTCCCATCAGGTCTGACAGCTCAGAGATTTCATATGGAGCAGCTTCTGTACCGTCTCCATTCCACTGAGTATTTCCTGTCCAGCCAGTCCAGAGGTCTCCGGTGCTGCTTTCTAATGTAGCCATTCCGGAAAATTCATGATATGCTTTATTGACTCTGTTTTCATTTTCAGCATACCATTTCATAAAAGATTCTACGGTTTCATCCTCTTCGTCCGTGGATTCCATTAATTCCAGAACCCAGTTCCAGAGGTCTTCGGATTTCACATTGTCAAAGAACCATTCCGTAAAATCAGATGTTCCGATTTCAGGCATATTCTCAAAAATGTCTACCGGAGTTGCGTTAGAAGGTGTTCCAACTGGAATCTCTTCCTCTAACAGCTTGTCATCTTCGAGAATTTCTTCATCAAGAATTTCTTCATCTTTTCCTGATTCAGTTGTTTCCTCAGTTTCTGCTTCGGTTTCTTCCTCAGTTGTTTCCTCAGTTTCTGCTTCGGTTTCTTCCTCGGTTGTTTCCTCAGTTTCTGCTTCGGTTTCTTCCTCGATTACTTCTTTGGATTCTTCCTCAGTTTCTTTCTTGGTCGATTCTTCGATTTGGGTGTTAGTTGGTGAAACTGATGCAAACGAAACCATAGCATTTTGAGTAACCATAAGAGCAGCCAAAGACATTACTGCATGACGGCGCATACTTTTTCTGAATGCCTTACGGTTAAGAATAGGTCGTTTAGCCATTTCATTTTCCTCCCTGTTTAGTCTTGTGGCATTACGAATGCTGGTCGTACTCCCACAGTGCTTGTAACTTTCAACTCTTCATCCTCTGTGTCAATTTCCGGTTTAATTGCATTCGGATGAATGTTGCCATTTACCAAATCCACTACATAAACCTGTTTTGTCTCATTGTATTCGCTCGACATTCCCATTGGATTTCGCAACCAATAGGCTTTTGAAAACGAACCGTACTGAGATTCCGGGTTTTCTGTATCTGAGCCATTGAACTTCCAAAGATAGTCTTTGTACTTCAATGCTTCATCCACAGACAAGCTGAATAGTTTTCCAGTCAGTTTCTGATTACCAATGTAAAATGATTTCAACTGGTCTTCATCGAGTTCGCTGAATCTCTGTTCGCTTGTTGCGCCCATGTAGGCATAATCCACTCCAATATTAATGGTTTCACAGTTGTAAAAATCATCACTGGAATTATTCAGCCATTTTTGGACTTTCGAATACTTATAGTCATTTGAGTTTCCAAAATTAACGATTGGACCCGGATAGAATGTATAGTCCATTGTTCCATCCAGCTGTTCTTCATATACATATTCAGAACCAGTATCAGCACCAATTACGCTGGTGCATAAGAATAATGCAGCCTGTTTGTGATTTTCTGTTCGGTCTGAATAGTTCTGGTCAATACACTCGAACATGTATGTGTTCCCGTCAATTTCTCTTGCAACGATGTCACCCAAATTCCAGTGAGCAGATTCTGCAACACCCGCATCCGGTTTTGCCAATAATATTACTGGTCTAATTCCGTATGTTTCTGAGTCAGGGTCTACAACTGCATTTTTTGTGCCATCTGTTGCTATTCCAACAAGGGCTGTTTCTCCCGGCTTGCGTACCAGGTATGCACTTGTATTTGGAATCACATCTTCATAAGTTGCTTGCTGCGCTTCGGTCAATACCATTGCATAATCCATCTCAACGTTATCGTCTCGCTGAATCAGCATTAAGGAATCTCCATGAATGGAGAATTCATTTTTAAATCCGAAATGGAAGTACCTTCTTACATTCGATTCTTCGTAGTCCAGGCTTCCATATCCGTTAAAGTCTGATAAAGGAATGGCTTCATTGCTGATATACAGCATTCCACCTTGATAATCTTCATCAATGCATGTGAAGGTCAGATTTCTTTTTGTCCCGCCCTCAATCGCAATGTCTGTTGATATCTGACTTCCTAATTGCTGTTCAAATGTTCTAAGGTCACATCTGTCGCAGACAGAATCCTTGTCTTTATCAACATGTCCCAGAGCTGGCGTAACGGTTTCCATTTCCATTCCGCACTTTTCGCATTCGTAAGTCTGTTTTCCTTTACCTAAACAGGTTGCATCAAAGTCTCGCACTACCGTCCATCTGTGTGTACATGTATCTGGGTCATAAGACCGTTCCACAGACATCCTTACTATGTAATAGGTATCTTTGCCAATTGTGATTTCATCCTCAAGAAGATTCGAATACACCACATTGTCGTAGACATTTGGAATTATAATTCCATTTGGCTCAAAATTCTTTCCTATTATATAGAAGATAACCTCCCCTGTATCATCAAGCTGTCCAATCATTGTTCGGACACGGATATCATTATCCTCCTGATTAGATACAAGGAATCTGGAGTTTGAGATATTCTCTTCGCTCTCTCCTGTAATGGCAGATTCATATTCTTTGGCAGTGGTCATCCATTCGTTTAATCTGTCTTTTTCAGCCTGTTCCGGGTCTTCCGGGTCTGGCAGAGTTTCTGTTAACTCATACTCCACATAGTAAATTTGGTCTCCCGGTCCATACACAGTAATCTCCATCGGAGGTTCTGTAACAGCTTCCCATACATCAGAGCCGTCTATAATCCGACTCATATAGTTAATGTAGAGAGTCCCACCTTCCTTGATTTTACCATTTCGTTTTGGAGCCAGTTGGATGTTGTTTGTTTCTGCATCTACAAACTGCACTTCCCAATTTACTTGTGCTTCACTAGGAGTTGCCACTTCTGGCTGGCGTTCATAGTACACATTCACATTTTTCCGGTTCATTGTCAAAACGAAACTTTCCGGCTGATTTTCGCAGATATCATATCCGTCAAATTCCAGGTGGTCAATAGTTATGGTGCTGCCTTTTTTTGCATTTCCAGCCACTTCGCTCAATACATATTCTGACTCTACATCCTTATATTTTACAGAGTAAGAATAGGTTGCTTCGGATGGGGTTGCCACCCCTGGCTTGTCTGGTTCAGTTGGTTTCTCTGGCTCAGTAGGCTTGTCTGGTTCAATTGGCTTGTCCGGTTCAGTTGGTTTCTCCGGCTCAATAGGCTTGTCTGGTTCAATTGGTTTCTCTGGTTTACTGGACCCACCACCACTACTTGAGCCACCCGAACTGTGTGAACCACTGGAACTGTGGTGTGAACCACTGGAAATTATTCCTCCCCCTGGTCCATAAGATGGCATTTCTTTCTTGGCAATGGAAGTGTTCCATGTCCCATCTGCATTCAATGTATATCCATCAGGAGTAAGGCATCCGGCAAGCATGATTCCATCTTCATTGAAATAGTACCATTTTCCATCTGTGTGCTGATGCCATGTATTACGATACATCAACCCATTTTCCGAAAAACAATACCATTTTCGGTTTGCATCTTGAAACCAAGTATTTACAAGTTTCGCAATTTCTGGATTCCATGTTCCATCTGTTCTTACTGTATATCCATCAGGAGTTACAGTGTTTGCAAGCATAGCTCCTGTTCTGCCAAAATAATACCATGCACCATTTGTGTGCTGAAACCATGCATCTGTCAACATGGCTCCAGAAGAAGACAGATAGTACCATTTTTGGTCTGCATCCTGAAACCAGGTATTTGCAAGCATCTTTCCATCAGACATTAAATAATACCATTTTCCGTCTGTATCATGATACCAGCCAACCGTTTTCACGTTTTGGTCATTGTAGTGATACCACGTTCCGGTTGCATCCTGTTTCCACGTTGCAGCTGCAACAGTATTAGAAGCTATCATGGTGACTGCCATGGCTGTCGCAAACCATTGCACAGCCTTTCGCTTCACCCTCATTTCCCTTCTCCTTTCTTTTTTCTTCGTTGGTTTAAAATCAGTGTTTTAGATGCCTTTTTCGCTGATTTTTCGACCATTTTTTACAATCTTAATTATAATCCATTTCTTAATAAAATGTCAACATTTTAGAACAATGTTTAATTTTTGTAACATGTTTTTCTTTCCATTTTATTAAGGTCTATTGTGATTTTTCTTTGTTACGGTCATTTGTCCATCAAGCAAGAACAATTCCATAAAAAAGGAGAGCCTGTGCTATAAACAAAGCTCTCTTTTTTATTTTTGTTTTATGACACAAAAAAAGAAACTGCTCTTTCATATCATGCAGTTTCTTTTTGTTTTTTTTATTTTTATATTAATTTCATGTTTTACTCATCAAAAAGTGAGCCTAAGAACATGCCTTCTCCAAATCCACCAATTATCTCAATTCCAAGCCACAGAAACATTCCTATAAAAATGAAATAATACTTTACTAGAGTCAAGATAAATTTTAAAATTTCCATATAATCAATTTTGATTTCCTTCATGTTCTTCCCTCCCTTTCTATATATCTATAGATATATTATAGCATTTCCCTTTTTATTTGTCAATTTAGTCTGGTGAACTATTTAACAGAAGCCCACTACCTTTAGATGGTGGGTAATTCACTTACTTAGGTCTATGCGTTTTTCCCCTTCTTCTTCCTTTTTGGAATTTTCATATTCGTAAAAAACAATCTCATCTTCCGGATTCATTGTCTGTTTTAACATTTCAATTCCATTGCAATGAGCACTTATGACAATAATAAGATTTCCGTCCTCTAAAAACATCCTGCCTTTTTTTACACGACTAATCCATGACATTTTCATTAGTTTCTTCGTTTCACTTGCAAATCCCTTCCATGGATATGGTTTCAGCGCAATTAGTCCGGTTCTGCTACGAAAATTTTCTCCAGCCCTTGTCGGAATCCCTTCTTCTTTTAACAATTCATTTAATTTATCCGTCATCACTTTATATGCATAATCATCATTTTCTAAATCTTTTCTAAATTTATAAATCATATTTTGTATTCTCCAATTTTATATATCCATGAAAATTTTATTTGTTTTAGTCCAAGGGAGAAAAAGCATTATTTCTTATGCAAAAACCTTTGGTCTTTTCTTTATTTTATCCTGTTTTGTAACATAAGTCAAGGCTTATGTTATGTTGCAAATTTTATACTCTTTACTATTTTTCTAACAATCAAATATTATGTAAAAAGCAAAAAAAGGAGTTGCCAATGGCAGCCCCTCCACATGTACTTAGTCTTCTTCCAGTTGTTTTTTCAGTTTTTCCAACTGCTCCTTTGTCAGCTCTGTAAACTCCATGATTTCTTCATCTGGCTTTCCAGCATGAATCATTTTTGTTGCCATTTTTTCGGCAGCTTTTTCCATGCCTTTTTCCATGCCTTTTTCCATGCCTTTTTCCATGCCTTCTTCTCGCTCTTTTTTAAATGCTCTTTCAGCAGCTTCGCACATATCTATAGTCTCCCTTCTGTTATTGATTGCGTCTGTCAGTATCTTCTTGTATTCCTTCTCCGTGTTAGTGACCTTTGCCGTAATTAGGAGAATTATCAGTCTAACTTTAGACAGCATTTCAGGTAGGATTTTTCCGCCTGTTTTATAAATTTCACTGATTGCGGTAAACAGCTGATGTACGTCCCCTCCATTTCCAGAAATTTCTTCCAATTCATTTATGCAAATCAAATGCATTGGATAATTGCTGAAATAGGCTTTCATTGGGTCATCAGGCTCCATGTTCATCATTTCTTCCAGGGTTCTTGGTCCATCCCATTTCTTTTCTCCAAAGTAGATTACTATGGTGTAGCATGGGTGAAGTTTGTCTTCTTTTTTGCATCCGGAAAGAAATTCTTCTACGCTGGCAAAATCATTTTCCTGTTTTCTCTTTGCTGTTATTTTATTCATTTCCTGTAAATAAGTCAATGCATCATATAACATAACTCGCAAAGGCATGGCATAATGGATTGCCTTTTGATTTTCAATTCCAAGAATGCGATAACACTCTCCTGTTTTTGATACTTTCAGCACATCTCTTGCCCGTTTAATGGTTTTCTGAAATTCTTTGCTGAATATGCTGGCTGAAACATCCGGATTCATGTCTGATAGACTGCCTGATGATAATACTTTTTTCCCGCCAAACATATAAAAATTGAACAGCTCTGCAAAGCATTCATCTTCACCAAAAAATTCCTTTAACAGAACATCAAGTGAAGCATCTTCCAAAGTATATTTTGTTTTATTCTTTTGTTTTTCCATGACTTCCCTTCCATTATATCATAATTTGTTCGTATTTGTGTATCTTCCTTTTCCCTCCTTTGCCGTATAAGATATCTATAAAAACAGCAGAGGTATTTAGATACCCCGCTGGAATGTTCAACAGGGTATCTTCCTGTATTTTCTTACTAAAAAAAGGCAGACTGCACCTGATGCAATTTACCTTTTATTCCTTCAAACTTAATAAATAAACTTTATATCTGTATTATAACAGGAATCCTCCCGGATAGCAAGATATATTGTTCATGGGAAGATTCTTTAACAAAAGAAAAAGGAGATACACATGAATGTATATCCCCCTCCATGGTTTAGACTAATTATTGTATTGTTTATATACCCTGACTTGTCACCATAATGCAGCTTTGCTTACATTGTCATGATATGGGTGTTAAATAACTCTTTCATTTTTTTCTCATATTCCTCATCCAAATTAGATTTATACCGGATGTCAGGAAAAGTGGTTACAATAATACTCATACTTTCGCCTAGATAATTTAATAGCTCCTTTGTTTCTTTTTCATAATGTCTGTCTGCATACAAAATGATTGATTCGAGGAAGTAATATACTGTTCGAAATGTAAATTCCCCATCGTGAAAATCTTGCAGATATTCTGAAATACTTTGCATTTCTTCTGGAACTGCCTGCATTCGTGCGATATGAGCAGAGTTTGCTATTTTACGAAAGTAGCCAATATTTGAATCAATCCATTCTGACTCACTTTCCCGAAGTTCTGATTTACCCAAAATATACTCTGCAATCTTCAATATATCAATCAAGTTAGATAAGCTAAAATCCTTTTCATATCCCAATCTCTTATAAAGGTCCACCAATATTCCGGAATGTCGAGGAAACTCTTTTAGGTCATTCTCATTGAGAAAATCCATTATACTCATTTTCACGCTGATTGTCATATTTTATTTCTCCCTTCTTTTTTCTGCTCTTTTGTTCAGTTTCAGCAAATACATATCACGGATATTGTCATAATCCAGTTTTTTAGCTCCTAAATGTAAATACATAGAGATAAGTTCCTCATTCGATTCGAGCTGTATTTCATCAATCTCCAGATAGTCCATTACATCCATCAAAATCCGTTTCAAATACCCTTTTCTTTGATGTTCCGGGAAAATTTCTATCCACTCTACAAGATATCCTCCTGTCATTAACTCACTCAGGAAAATATTCCCCACTTGTTCTCCATTATACTGGATACTAAATCCTAGTTCAATAGAATAGCCGATAATTTTCTTGATTTCTTCTTTTTCTTTTCTTTCAAAATTCATATCTAATCTCCTTTTTCCTTATAAAATAAAAGAAGGGCAACAGTTGATACTGTTTGACCTCCTCTTATTCAAATTTAAAATTTTTTTATTAAATTATTTTCATTCATTTGCGAACTCTCCTTTCTCGTTTTATTTTCAGACGCAAAAAAAGCCAGAGACAGGTAATTTCCTGTTTCTGGCTTTATATTCCATGAAACTTATCTGAAAAACTTATAGCACTATTATACCATTTTTTCCTTTCTTGTCAACCACTCTGCAAAACTCTTTAAAAATGGGGATACGCACTAAACAGCTATGAATATCCCCATTCCCATCACATTATCTCATTCTACTTGATATCAGACTTACAAAAAATTCACGTTCCGGGGTCCGTTTGGCTCTCCAGACGGTTTTAGAACATCTAAATCCATTGTCTTTCAGTGCTTTTCTAGCTGGAGGAATTGGAGCCTTATCCAATTTTATAAAAATCGTGGTGTCTGTCATACTAATATCTACCATAACTCATCCCTCCTTTACATCATTTTGATATGAGTAACTTTTTTGAATTTCCCTCCACAGAGACCACAACTATAATTTGTGTAATATTCTGTGAATTTACTTTTCTTCTTTCTCTTTACTTCTTGTCCACATTGTTGACAACGAAATACATACTTATATTCCTGTGGTTTTATGATGACCCCTTCAAGCCCTTTTTCCTCACAGGAAGATGTTCGTTTGATGTTGTAGCCAAGTTTTCTATGAACCTTTTCTGCCAATCTCTTCCAATTTCCCCCATGATTCATGCAGTCTTTACAGGTATGCAACAACTCATGGATGATAGTATTCTTTGTCCCCTCATCTGGAACATCATCCGCTAAAAGAAAGGAAGAAATATTAATAGAATAACGGTTATCTTCCCAGGTTCGTCCTATACGGACTTCTCTGCACAATCCACATTGTTTCTTTGCCCTGTAATTCACTTCAATCGAAACAACATTGCCATATTGAATGCCAATGGAGTCCAGTTCTGCTTTACATTCATCAAATAATTTGTTTAAATCTTTCATACTTTTCTCCTTTGCAAAAGGAAGCTGCACTCAATTTGAATGCAGCCCCTTGTTTTAACAACGTATTTTCTGTTATCGTCTTCTTACATCCAATGCAATAAGACTTTCTCCAATTTCTTCCCATTTACAGTAGTGATTCTGCTCACCTCCGTAATCCTTCTCATCTTTCATGGCTCGGTAGAGAACATTATTCCACCATTTATCTCCAAACATGCGAACATCTGAAATAGAAATGTAGTAATAACGCTCTTCCTCTAATTTTCTTACAATACAAGAAAATTCATAATGATTGGGTAAAAATTTAAAAATCTCAAAGCCAGACGCTGAAAGCATTTTTTTCAATTCTGTCTTTGCTTCTTTTTGAAATCGAAGATAATCTTCACCCGTAGATATTCCTGTACTAAATTCATATCCGCACCATTTTTTCAATTTTGAATTCATAAACTTTCTCCTTAATATTCACTTTCGTCATCTTCGTCCTAGTTATCCTCGTCTCCATGGTTCATACAAATATCTCCATCCTTGATTCGGGTCATTTTTACTGATTTCAGCAGCTTCGTAATCCATTTCTACGGATGTGATTTTGATAGGATACTTTAATTTCTCGTTATCCTCATCATAACACGCCAGGGTAATTCCAAGGAAGCGAAGTTCACAATGAATTGGCTTTCCAAGATAATAGTTTTCCAGCTCTTTCAGTTCCTTCTCAGAAGGAACATACTTATAAAACCATTCATTTTTCTTTGCTTTTTCAATAATTTCAGGAATCATTTCCTTGTTCCATTCAGGAATCAATTTGTAAATATCGTATCCTCCGAATCTTCCATATCCATCATAACAAGGTTCATAAATTGCATGTCCATATTTTTTCTGGAATTCCTTTGGAACGAGCAAATAAGTATCTGCTCGTTCACCATCATAGACTGGTTCGCCAGTATCTGAATAAATCCAACTAAACTGTCCCATTTTTACCTCAACTTTCTTTGATTTTTAAAAGCTTGCATATTCTACGGGAAGGTCCTTTTCCGGGTCTTTACACTTCCATGTTTTAAGAAATGCATATGCCCTTTTAATAGCTTCCATGTCATCTGCTGCCATTGTAGCTGTTACAGCATTTACTCTTCTTCTGCCAAACTTGTTCTTGCACCTGACACAGTCACATGTTTTATGAATTTCGAGCAACTTTTTTCCTGTCTTCACATTTCCATGCTCATAACAAATTCTTTCGTACATATCAAGCCCTCCATTTCGTTTCAAAATGTTCAACAGAAGTCTGAATGCCATACTTCAAGAGGAATTTTTCCGGCATGGAGCGAAGTACATCTACCCAATCCATTTTCTTCGGAAGTTCCCATTTTTCATGAAGTTCCGGAATCATTCCGTATCTTTCCTGTCCTTTCTCAGAGTACAGATATTCTTTTACAGCCTGTTTGATGTTGTTCAACGCCATATCTTCATTTACGCAATAATCAGAATGATATGCATAAACGAACTTCTTGCTTTTTCTGTCTGTATCCATGACTGTTAAACATAAGGTTTTTACATATCCTGTATGTTCTTCTGCGGAATACTTAAAATCCACGATATTGTCATTGGGATTTATAGAAAAATAAGAGTGCATTTCATGTTTCATCCAGTTTACGCTGTACTCAGCCTTTTCATCATGTGTTTTAGCTTTGTAAGCAATTTTCACATCTGGATTGTAGCGGATGAATTCTTTCAGTCTGCTTGGTACAAAGCAATCGTCTTTCAACATCCCATCCTGAATATATTTCACTTCGTAATAATCTGGTGAAAAACAGTGCTTTTTCAGTTCATTACAGAAAGAGCGAAAATCAATCCGAACCAATGAGCCAATGACGGAACCCTCTTTCAGTTCTTCCAATCTGACTACAAATGCAAGGAATCCTTTGCTTTCATCTCTTTCATATTCATTGTAGTAAAAGCATTTTGCGCTCCATTCAGTATCAAGAATGTCATAAATGCATTCGCATTCCACTCCGCTGCTTCTGGAATACCAAATGAAATAACGCTGTGTTTCATCCTTATCTCTTAAAGCATTGTAAAAACGCTTCATATCATAAGTAAAATCACTGCGATAATGTTCAGTATTCACTGCTACCATACACTTCAAAAACTCACATACGTCTACATGCATAAACTTGTTCATAAATTTTCTCCTTTTCTGATAATTGTTTTTCCGGATTTGTTGATAGAAATACTATCTTCTATCCTCCTTTCTTTATTGTCTCATGTATTTTCATAACAAAAAAAGCGTCATTCTCTGTACTCAAACAAAGAATAAACGCTTTTTCCCTTAACTTAACTAAAAATACATGTACTGATATTATATACCATGACACATTATTTGTAAAGATGTCCCGATATTATTTTTTCTTTCATTTATTTTTTTTACTTTTCATTTCTTTCCTTTTACTCTCTCAGTTTCACAACTTTTCCAGCCATACGTCTTGCGTGGTCTGACTGTGCTGCATAATGCTTTTTCGTAGTATTCACATCAGAATGCCCCAAAACGTCTGCTACCAGCCTAATATCTCCCGTTTCCTGATACAAAGTTGTTCCATAACTGCTTCTCAGCTTATGCGGTGTAATCCGTTTTAATGGTACTGCCAGTTTCGCATAAGAAGATACCAGTGTCTCCATACTTCGAACAGACAACCTCTGTCTTCTCGTTGATAAAAAGAGGGCATGTTCATGTCCCTCCAAGGGAATGATTTTCTTTCTTTCTTCCATGTAGTTTTTTAAGGCTTCTTCAACTTCATCCCCAAAATAAATAATTGCTTCTTTATCTCCCTTTCGGATAATCCTAATTGCATCATTTTGAAAATCCACATGTTCTATATCAAGTCCAACACATTCTGAAACTCGGATTCCAGTTCCAAGCATCAAGGTAAGAATAGCCAGGTCACGGACCTTCAATTTCTGCCTATACTGGGTTTGATGCTCTGAACCTCCAGTTCCGGCTTCCACCAGGTCCAACAGTTCTGCAATCTCATTGGGTTCTAAATGGATAATACTTTTTTCCCTGATTTTCGGTATTGCTATCTGCTCTGATGGATTATTTGATATCATCCTATTTTTATGAAAGTATTTATAAATGCTCCGAAGAGAAGACACTCTACGGTACAATCCCTGTTCATGATTTCTCTTAATGGTCAATTCTTCATCCTCATAGGTAAGAAATTCCACATATTCTTCCAAATCTTGGATTGTCAGTTGCTCCAGCATTTGAACAGGGAAATTATGAACCTCTATATTCTTGAATGCCGGATTATGTGTTTTTATATAATTAAAAAACATTCTCGCATCGTATGCGTAAGCTACTTGTGTTTTCAATGTTGCATTGGTATCTATTGAGCGAAAATAATCTTTCATAAATGAGGGGAGTTCTTTTTTTAGTTCTCTTAGTTTCTTCCGGTCTTCGTTTTCCTGTTTATCGTGATATTTATAGTCACTCATATATATCTCTTCTTTCTTTTGAAAAAAGCGGGAGATAAAACACTCCCGCTTTCCTCATTTTTTCAATCTGATTTTAAATTGAAATGTCTTGCTCAAAAATAATAATCAATATCTTTAATCCACACATAATATAATGTGACATTAAAGATTATAACACACTTCCTGTTCTTATATCAAGCAAGGAAGCAAATTTTATGAAACAAGTTCTTTCATCACAACACCATCAGGAAGTGCTGCGACTGTACTCGTTCCATCATCGTTTACTTCAACAAGATTGAAGATTTTTGCTGTCGGCTTATAGTCTTTTTCGTCCTGTTCGAACCAGTAAACCTGAACAACCTCCATGCTTCCAGAAGGTCTTGCACTTGACTCGTCATTCTCAAAAAGTGTAATCAGTGCTCTTTTCAGCATTTCAATATCTTCTTCCATTACACCGTTCTTTTTGCAAGACAACGGACTGATGCTGCCTTTGATAGTATAAATTGCATTCTCAACAAGATATTTGCATCCCATGGTATCACTGGATTTCAGACCTCCACTCTCTTCGGTTGATGCTTTTTTCTTTGGCGGTTCGCCATTTGTAGATTTTGTAATCTGCACATCCTTTACAGTTACCGGGCTTATAGACTGAGAGTGGCAAATAGAAACAGCTCCTCTCACACCAACAGAAACACCTCCACCATAAGCAAATACCTGACCAAAAAGACGAACATCCATCCATGTCTCACATGCAATTTCAGCTGCGGAAACATTGTCTTTTGCCTTGAATGCTTTCTCTAATGCTCCTACAGATGAAGCTCTTTCTTTCAAGCTCTTAAATCCGTCCTCACAACGGCTGTCAGACTGGACAAAAATGCTACCTCCCATGTCCTGAATACGGTTTCTTATTTTTCTTTTAATGCATTCAGCCGAAATCTCACCATAGCCCATCATGTTTGTTCTAGGTCTTCCTTCGTTCAGCGGGTCTCCATTCGGATTACAATTTACTGCTTTTACAACCGCAACAAAATCATATTTCTTCATCATTCTTTTCCTCCTGTGAATTCATTTTCGCTTTTTTCTTCGGTTTCATTTTCATTCTTTTTGGCTCTTTTTGCTACGAGGGCAGCAGACTGAGAAGAGAATCCAAGTAAATACTTATTTCCCAGCCGTTTATCATTAAAATCTTCTGCACTTATCATTTCTACAATCGAATTGATTTCTTTTCTGTAGTACTCTCCGATAAATGGGTTACTGCGGTTCAACTTTTTGAAATATGGCTGCAATTTCTGAAACAGCAGTCCCCATGTGGTTGCCGGACGATTAACAAAATCCGACATAAAACGAATTGCATTTGTTTCCCTACCTCTGTCCGTCTCGGTAAAGGTCTGACGTTCCACATGATTTGCCAAAGCCAATACTCTGCCAAATAAATAATCTCTGTCTAAACACTCTTTATCCAACATGATATCCATTTTCTCCTTTCCGTTAATTGCAGCACATGCCATTGTCCATATTCTCGCCCTTGACAGCGGGTATTTCATTGGAGTGGATGCATGGGATACTAGCTGTCTGATTGTATCGTCCGGAAGCGGATTTCCAAGGATTACACATTTCACAAGTCTATTGTACTGTTTAGTAAACATAGACTTTGAAGAAACTGAAAGTCCCATTTTCTGTTCCACACCGTATGCTGCATTAACATAATCATAGATAGATGGAGAACCAGTGAATCTGTTTTCTTTTCCTTTTAAAATATTCCAATAATATTTTTTATGCCAGGATAATACATTTGTATAATAATCTTTTGCTGAATACACCTGATAGTCAAGAACTGCAATTCTTCCCTTTAGGTCTCCTCCCGGATTAGAACTATCTAGTTCAAGAAAATGAATTTCCCCATTCTCCTCTTCATACTCTTTTGCTTTCTGTTCGAGGAATTCCATATATTCTTCTGATGTGGAAAACAGTTTTTCCTCTACTGGCAATTCCACATAACCATAAGTCGTAGGAGTATCCATTTCGTATGGTACATATACAGGTTTCCCGAAATCATCCCAAGCCAGTAATATGTTTCCACCACTTCTTCTACCCTGTAACGATATCATCCATCGCAAAGCATTATGTGCTTTTAAAGATGTTTCATAGCCTATTACCATTGCTTCGGAAGCGTCATGAAATCTGGTTCCAGAAAAAACAATCATTCCATTTTCATTTGCAGATATGAGTTTGGCAAAGTCAGAATTTGCCCTGAGTCCATTGCTGTGTTTTGTCGTAACAGGTATATATTCTCCAGAAACATAGCAGTAATCCTTCGGGAATGTTTCTGCAACTTTATTCCCATAGAATTCAATCCAGGAACGTACCATTTCTCTGTCAAGCCATGTTTCTGCAACGTACTCATCATCTTCTTCATCACATTCTACACGGAAACGAACAGCGCATGTATCTATGGTGATTTTATTTAATTTCATTTTCGAAGATAATTCTTCTCCCTCTTCATTCGGGAATATATGACTGCTGTACAAATCATTCAACAGACATCCTTTGGATTCATAGTCGTAGATTGCCTGTACTTTTGGTGTTGCGTAAGGGCTTTCAGCCCACTCACTTAACTGTTCAAGATAAATTTCATTTCTTTTTTGATTGCGGAATATTTTGTCTTCATCCATTCGGATTTCTGGGAAAAACTCATCTAAATTTCCCGCCAAGTAATCCACTCTATCTCCGCAGCCATGTGGGGCATTCGTTTTAGCTCTACAGCTAGAATCTAAGGTTGTCGGAATAACCGTAAACTCTTCTTCTGGTGCATTGACAGTTGCACCCACAAACTCTCCACGCATATTGATAGTTACTGTTATCTGCGTATTCTGAGCTGCATGATATAGAGGAAAAAGAACAGCATTTCTCTCCATGACGATTCCAACCGAATCTTCATTCAAATCGTAAATTTTTGCTAAATCTTCTAGCAAATTCATAGTTTCTGTCCCTCCTCTCCTTAGTATTTTGGAACATTCCAAAACGGCTCTTCTTCTCGAATCACCCTCTTGACAGGACACTCTTCTGGTGCTGGAAACTTAATAATACCTTTTTCCATTTCGCAAAAAAACAATCTCGTTATGAGTTTGTTTTTTTCTTCTTCTGTTTTTGCCAGATTAGGATACGTCTGTCCATGCAGCATCAAACCAAATGACATGTCCGTATTGTCATAATACCCTTTGCCTTCTCCAAAAGTACATGGTTCGATAAACCCAAAGCATTCCGCTTTTCCAAGGAAAATATTTTTCTTTCCTCCACGCTCCAACCATCGTCTGGCTGACTCCATGTGTTTTTTGGGGTTTCTGTCTTTTTCATAAGCCAGATTGTTGGACCACTGCATAGCAACTCTCACTTGATAACATACATCTCTTAAATATGTATGATATGCCAAATCTCTCTCCGAATTTACATATTTTGGCATCAGCTTGCTTCTGGGTTCAAGGCGTATGCGATTCATAACCCTGACTTCCAATGGTTGCCAGTAAATGGTTGGTTTCCAGTAACAGGATTCCATAATCCCTTGCAATGCGCTATAAGTAGGAACCTGATAAGATGTCTGTTCTTCCGAAACCATTGTGATAGGATTACAAAAAAGAGCAGATTCACCATATACCTGAAATTCCAGTATATTATCGTATAATGGTTCTTTCATTGTTCTCCTCCTTTTTTCTATTGTTTATTTATTTTTAGAATATCACACTTTACCTATTTCGTCAATTTATTTTCCAAAAAAGCAAAAAAACAAGGGTCACTGCCCTAATTAAAAAAGCAGTGACCCTTGTGCCAAATAACATTTTAAAAGATATAATGTTCCCTTTAAATATACACTATTTTCTTTTGTTTTTCAATAGATATTTTGTGTTATATTCTCCATTTCGTGGAGTTAAATGTATTTTTTCCAACTTAAATCCACGCACTCCATGCGGAGTGCGACTGGTATCTCCCAATTGCAGAACATAATCTTTCTGAACTTAAATCCACGCACTCCATGCGGAGTGCGACAGCAATCCTGTATAGAAATATAGTCTTTTTACACAGATTGCATTTATTTTTTTGGACAAATTGCTTTGTCAGCAAAAATATTATTGTTTTTTCAAGAGTTTCCCTCTTTCTAACAGGTGCGAATCTCCCAGTGTTTTCATGTTTACTTCCCATTCGCACTATATTAATACCATAAATAGCCACACAAATCAACCATTATCTCAAATAATATTCCATAATTTCAGAATGTTCCTTTTCATTTATTTGATTTTTTTCAAATATTACTTCATTTTCTGAGTATTTTCGATTGCAAATATAGCAAACATAAAGTCCTTCATCTGAAACCGTATGGTTTCCACAAATCGGGCAAATTTTCTTACTTAGTTTTGAGGAAAGTATTTGTTCCTTTTTTATGTATTCTATTTTTTTTATTTTCTTTTTTAACCTTTTATTCATTTTCCCCTCCACCTCATTGCTATTCCAACGGGAAACGAACTGCATGTACAATAAATCTGGATGTACTATGATTAACGCATGTCGAGAGCGTAAGAATCTGTTCTTCATCAATACCATCAACATTCGTATCAATTACGGAACGATTCAAAAGTCCACTGACAAAATTTTTAAAATCTTCGTTATCAGCAAATACTCCCTGATATGCCACTTCTTCATTTGCATCATGCTTTAAAGTATATGCAGAAATCACTTGATATACCATTGTTTCGTCCGGTGTGTATAAGTAAATAAACGGATGCTTGTTATAATAACTTATGTTTTTGTATGATGGCAACATTGCAAACATACTTCCACTTTTCATGTTATGACCATGAATAACCAAGTTCCTTGTTTTCTTTATATCCCGGATATTGGCATCTACAAAAATAGAACCACTACTTCTTTTTTTTCCTTCAAAAGACCTTGTCAAATATTCTACATTATCTTCCGACTGGACTACAGGATAACTGATAGAGGTTCCTGGGATATCAAGCCACCCACAATAGTCCGAATTTACAGCTTTTAGACCTTCATGGTTATATTGTTTCTGCCCTTGTGCCAAATAAATTTCCAAAGCTGCTTCTTCCGATATAGGTTCTTCTATTTCCTGTTCCTGTACTTCTGCTGTATCATTCTCCTCATCAACGTGAAGAGTGATATTTTCTAAGGTTGGTGCAATCGTTTCCTGTAATTCAAATTCTTTTTTTATACTATTATTTTCAAAATTTTGGATTACATATTTCCCAACCATAAAAACAAGAATAATGGCAAGTATCAAAGAAAAAATTGCAAACATGAGTTTTATAATAGCCTGTGTAAGTTCACTCTTATTCTTTCCTTTATCCATAGTATTATGCCTTGCTTTCCGCTTTTTTGTTTTTTATAAACATTTCAAGACATTCAAGAAACAGTTTTCTTTCATCTGCTGCCAAGCTGTCATATTTTCCTATGATGTCTTTTCTTTTTCCCCTCATTATCCCCGGCACGTCAGACAGCCCCAATAGATAATCCGCAGACACATCCAACTGGTTGCATAGCAACAGCAACTTTTCCATATTAGGAAGCGTCTGCCCTTTTTCATAACTGCTTACGGTAGGTTGAGAAATCCCAAGTGCCTTTGCAGTTTCAAATTGAGAAAACCCATTTCTTTTTCTTATTTTTTGCAATCGTTCAGCAAAAATCTGCTTTATTGATTCATACTTATTTTCTTTCATAGATTACCCTCTTGCTTTTAGTAATCATTTAATTTGTAATCATTATCTGTAAACATTTTCGTTTCGTTTAACTTTTTAATTTTATATGTTTTTGCGCCTTCTCCAAGTTCCGGAGCATCAACATACGCCATTGTTATCTTAGAAACTTTTCTGACACTAAAAGGATATCCTGTTGGCTGTGCTACAAAATCTATACGATATCCGAAATTAATCTCCACCGAACTATCTGATTTTAAAATAGCACTACCATAATTGTCTTTTGTCCAAGGTATAGTCTCCTTCATGAAAAAGTTTGAATAACGTATTTCTCCAATTTCTTTTTCCGTAGGACCTGTCTCAAGCTGTGGAAAATAAAGGCTCATGATGTTTGTAATCTCTGAATTATCAAAATCATCTGTAAAATATTTCTTTACCGCATCCACGCCCACTAAGTTAGTATAATCCTTATACAATCCATTCCATATATCTTGTATATGTTTCAGTATGCTGCTTGTTTCATCATCATTCAGCTTACAAATAACAGGAATAGACTCAGAGTTTGTTGCTGGCTTGATTGTCTGTTTAAACTCTCCATAAACAGAACTGGTTGTATTGACCTGTAATTCTTGCTTTGGGATAGCCGGAAATGTATAGGTATCATAATCATCTATAACCGTAGCGGGAATCTTATACATTGAAATATCTTCACCATTTATGGATGCCATACATCCTTTTGGTATTTTTAACGACCAGTTCTCCGCATATAAATCAGGCAATACAATTCTCCACTCATTGTCACTGTCTAGGACCATATCAAAGGCATAGCCTTCTTTATTGACATAGACCTCAACGTTTTTTTTCAATGTTCCTTCTTTTACATCAATATCAAGTTTATTAATTTTTACTCCTGTAATATCAGCCAGTGCCGTGCGTGTAATATACCATTCTATATTATTATCTGTTATTAACGCATTTTCCGGCATAGCAACCAAATCATTTATTCCTTCATAATTTTGAGTGTTTACTGCCGTTATAAAATCCTTCATTCTGGATTCTGCCTTAGATATAAGACCTTCTTCCTGGTTTTCCGGATTTTGCAGCTCTGCTTCCTCTGAAAAATCCTCAGAAAACTTAGTACATCCTGTCACAGTACTTGAAAGCACTGCTGCCATCATTGCAATCAAAAACATGTTCTTTTTCACTTGAAATCCTCCCTGGTTATTCTTCTGTTAAGTTTCCGGAATCAATCATTCCTTCATTGGATTCAGCAGCCGTACTGCTTTCTGTAGTTTCTGTGTTTTCTGTACTTCCAGACTCTTCTGAACTTACTCCTTCTTGTTCGTTTGTGTCTTCGGTCCCTGGAGTTGTTTCCTCAATGGATTCCGGTGCAATCGTTACAACTGGAAGAGTGCTATTAATTGATTCTCCTTTTCCAGATATATCACCCTTTTCTAAAGATTCCGTTGTTTCTACCACGATATTATCCTTATCATACATTGGTACTCCAGAATGTGTTTCCATCATGGATATATCTTCTACATCATGATAAGCTATTCCTTTTGAAAAAGGATTCAGACAAAAAGTACAAATTACTTTAGCTTTAATATTTACAATAGAGATAAAAGGTTCTTTCCATGCTCTTGAATCATTTGAGTCCCTACGATTATCTCCCAACACAAAATAAGAATCTTCCGGCACTACATAATAGTTAATGCCATTGAGTGGTTCGGTGCTGTTCTCTTCTGCAAGATAGCTTTCCACGATAGGCTGCTCATTAATGTAAATGATTCCATTTTGAATAGCAACTGTATCTCCTGGAATCCCTATGATGCGCTTCGTCAGAAAAGAATTTCCTTTTTTAAAAACAATAACATCCCCTCTGTCCGGTTCATCAAATTTATATGCCATTCTATTTGCAATCATGCTGTATCCGGTATCCATCAAAGGATACATGCTTCTGGATGGCACAGCACCTATCATAAAGAAAACCCTTAAAAGCAATAACAGGGCAACACACGGAAGCGTAATTAATAGGATATCTCCCATCAACCTTTTTTTCTGTTGTGTTTTTGTTATCGTTGGTATTTTATACGGTGTTTTTTCTTTCTTTTTCATTTTTTCCTCCTGAATTAATATTTTACATCGACCTTTACGCCCGGAACATTCCCAAGAATACGGATTGCATTGGCGTAATCCGGAAGCTGGACAGACTGTACTTTCTTATACCATCCATTTACATTCATTCCCGGAATCTTGTCACGATAGGTAAAATTTAAAGAGGACAAAATATCCTTGCACTCATACGTTTTTCCTGTCACTGTAATAATGGCATAGATGGTCAAGTCTAACATATCTTCTGTGGTCCATACAGTGATTGAATCCGACAGATTTTTCAAATACTCTTTCTCACCTAACTCATCTTCCTTTAACAGCTCTTTCTCCCAGGCTTTTGCCCTGGAATTAAAATGATATCCTCTTTCTGACAATATTTTTCGTTGACTGTATCCATCAAATACATATATTAAGCATTTTCCTTTTTTGTATTTTTTTTCCGGATTCATTTTAATAGTAATAGGTCCACAATAGCGTTTCAACTGTCGAATAGATGCGGAATCTGTAACCTCTGTAGCTGTTTTATAGGTAAACATTCCCATTTCTATTGCAGTGGTCATCAACTGATTATATATCATATAAAATGAACGCTGATGTCCGGTCTGTCCTGTCATCTGATACTCACAATGATGCGCTGCTTCATGTAATGATGTTATTAATACATGCGCTGGCGGTCTGGAAAGATTTCCTATCCGTGCTTTGTTTTCTTTTGCATTGTACGTTCCATGGATACTTTTTGTTTCCTGATTCATAAACTCAATTTCAAGAGGAGCTATTTTTTCTTTAGGAAACGTTCTTTTTATCACACTATTCAATGCTGCCTTTATGCGATATTCCAATGCATCCATCCTTCATCCTCCCTTTTCCCATTATAACACAGCCCGATATTTTTGCCTTAATTATACCCCAGAAACATAAGACTAGGCAATACAAAAGCAAAATATAATTCAAAAAAAGGCAACAGATAAAACTGCTGCCATAAAATAATCTTATACTAACAGATAACCAAATGCGAAAAGTATAAGTAAGAAAGAAGGTTATGTGCGAAAAGCTTCGGGCGGTTGCGTTTCACACACTGCATTTTTCTGTTAGTATTTTCACTTATCTCACAAAAATGATAACATTTATATCCTATATTGTCAATCTGTAAAAGAAAAAGGGGTACTGTTTCCAGTACCCCTTTTATTTTTTTAACACTTAAATGTCAGTTTAACGATTCAACAGACCATTACAGTAATCTCCATCACAAATATGGCAAGGATACTTGCCTAACTTGTAACATTCAATCACAGTTAAGCCATCTACAGCGTAGCCACCACTATAACCTTCCAGCAGCACACACTGCGTTCCACTTACATTCCATGGGTTACTTCTTACAACGAATACCTTTCCTTTGTTTTTGTCCGAGACCTTGTATTTGTCATTCATAACAACTTTGTCACCAATTTTCATAAGACAAACCTCCAATCATGTGTTAAGCTAAACCTTAATTTTCCTTTTTAATTATGACACCCATTGTTCTTTCTAATTGATTTTCACTCAACCACTGGTCAAAGGATACATTGATTTTTTCTTCGAATTCTTCCATTTGTACCTTCAACTCTTCCATTTTTGCTTCAACCTTTTTCTTCGTTTTTTCCGGAAGGTCATCGTCAAGAAAAGCAATTCCAAGCCAATTATAATCCATTACTCCATTCATCTTATTCTTTCATTCTTCCTTTTTTCATCACTATTTTTTTCAAGTTTTTCGATGCCAGCATTTAATAATCAGCTTCGATTTGTTCATCCGCTTCGGTGTAGTATGCACCATCATAGCCTTTTGCCATCAGTTTGTGGTAGCATTTCTTACACACCAAACGTAACACAATCCCATGGCAGTCTTTTGTAAACATCATCTCGTCTCTTTCAAATTCCCCGTTGCAATAATTACAGATTCTTTTTTCCATTGGTCATTGTCCTTTCTTAAATCAAAATCCCATCTTTAACGTCTTCGCCTGTTCGTACAAATCTTTATAAACTTCTACTGGCAATTTCCCGGAGATGCAGTTCTTCAACTTATAGATACAGGAAGAAATAAAATGGTCCATTCCCTTATCCATACTCTCTTCCAACATGGAGCAAAAGGCTTCTCTGTTATTACAAATCAAGCCAGTCCAATCTGCTTCTATACAGTGGCGAGAGTTCATCTCAGTTTTTGTTACCTTTACACGCCTAAAAATTTCTCTCTCAAACAAGCAACCGTAGGATTCCTCATTTGGATTTAGAGCCATTTGAGTTACTTCCTGTTCATTTACAGGAACTGCTGTTATGGATAAACAATATTGTGTATCGTACACATCATATCCTATCTCATCATCATCCAGTATCAAGTAACCCCACAGACTCTGTTTTTCTTTATCAGATTCTTCTTTTTGCTGTTCCAACTGGTCCGCATAAGTCAAAAGAACATCCGCAGCTTCTTTTACTCTCGCAACAAGGTCATTTTCAGTCAAGGCATTTTCTTTTTTATAATATACTACAAAAACATTTTTTACTGTTTCATCAAGGATGTAATATGGAATGCCCTCTTTTGCTTTCCACATATGACTCCAGATATCATAATTGTAATTGTCTTTTATAACCTCTTTACGATATCTGTTAGCATCTTCTTTGCGAACAGGCAGTTTTACACTTCCATTTCCTAAGATAAGTCCTGGCAGCAGTGTACGGTCTTTTTTGTAGGCAGCAGCAGCTTCTTGTGTGGAGAAAACTTCTATCCAATTTTCTCGTAGCTCCTTTTCCATGCTATTAAAAGAATCCTTGCCTACGTCTTTACCTATTGTACCATACGCTGATTCCCAATTAAAGGGATTTTCCAGTTCCGGATTTTTTTTAACTACTGGGAATTCCTGGTTCCCGTTTTTTTCAACTGCAATGTAAGCATTATAGCCATAGTGCAGACAATTCATCAAACTGAGCATTGCTTCTCCAATGCTGGTTGTCGCTTTCGACCACTGTGTAATATTCATATCTTTTCCAAACATAATTTCTTTCCTTTCTTTTCTTTGAAATAAAAAGAGGTCATAATTCCATTTAGGAAATATAACCTCTCAGCTTCGTATCCTGTTTTCTTTACCAGATAGTAGACCGGATATCCAGACATTTCATATACCAGCAATACATCTGGTCCAAAACCTCCGATTTCCCGCCTTTCTGGATGAGTTCTGCAATCTCTGCATCTTCCATACATTCAATAATGCAATCCCCGCCTTTGCTGTAATTTTTCATTGCAAAAGCCTTTACGTTTTCTACAGTCAGTTCATTGAGTAGTTCCTGACTTTTGTAGTCATTGATTGTAAAACTACCTTTCTCATCCGGAACAATCTCTTTCTCTGCTGCCACTATCTCCTCTGTCTTTCTTCTGTGACATTCACAATTCTTGTTACGACAGATGATGGTTCCCATATCGTCACATTCGCTGACAACTATGGATTCCTTCTGAGTGCAAAAACAACACTCTGGATAGCCTTCATAATTTAAAACAGAATATCCGTCCTGAATTGCTTTTTCCAGCTTTTCCTTATTCTTTTCGTATCGTTCCATTTGCTTCTCTCTTAATTCGTACTCCCTTTCTTGCCGTTCCTGTTCTTCCCTGAAATATTCAGGCACACAGTTTGGAATTCCATCATAAAATCTCATAGTTTTCTTTCTCCTTTCGTTTAGGCTTTTTTGTTGAATACTATCTTCTATCCTCCTTTCATACAAAAAAAAGCCATGACTTTAATATAATTTTAAAGTCATGACTCATATTCCACTTAACTTAAAATAAAAACTTTACGTTTGAAGTATATCATATCGTCAAAAAAAAGTAAAGATGTTTAGGCTGTCATTTGCTTGTTTCATCATTCTTTTTCAAATGTTCTTTACAAAATCTCTGATATTTTTCTATCTGCTCCTGTGTAGCCCATTTCGGTACTTCTGTATAGATTTTCTTTATTTGCAAAGTGCTTCTGTTAACCAATTTGAAACGCTTACCATCTTCCAGATAGATTCTGTTCTTAATCTGCACTCCTCTGCCCTGTTCTCTCCTCGTTGGTTTCCTATATTTTCCATTTATTTTTTCAATCACCAGTTCCTTGTATTCCACAAATCGTGCCAGCTCCTGTTGGCTTTCTTTTACTGTAGCACGTTCCTTTCTATGCCTTTCCAGTTTTTTGTTTCTTATTTCCAACCCTTTATTCATTTTCAAAGGAATATTGTAATGATGACAGTCTGTGACAACCGTATCATCCACAATTACCACTTTCCATTTTTTGCAATATCCATTTTCCAGATTACAACATTCCTTGCATCGTTTCTCTTCCGGCATAACATGTCCTCACATTTCACATTTTAGTGACATCACCAATGATGGTACAAAGCAACGTAATGACCGTTCTCTACTCCACACACTTACTGTATATGAACTGCCCCCCTCCACTTATAGAAGTCAGGGATTTCTTGCTCACAGCTTTTTAATTGCCACAAACTTTTCTTCTAAAAGTATTTTTCTCCATCTATAATCATAATGTCATGAATTTTTCCACTGTGAAAGCTGACAGAAAAATAACTGTAATCTCCCATTTTAATTCCGTATAATACGCCATCGTCATAGGCTTCCATTTGCCCAAGAACTGCCTTCACTTCATTTTCTGTAGATTCAAAGGTAATCCCACCATAAAATGACAATCCAAGAGCTTCACTGTCCTCTCTCGTAGCAAGCAAAGACACAATCTCCGCTTCGGAAACCGGAACAGCATCAGACTGGTTATTTGCTGCATGAACCTTAATAGTCGAGCCATCCTTTGATAAAGTCAAATAGGAAGGGGTTCCTTTATTGATAAGTTCCTCACTTTCACATGTAAATCCAAGTTTTTCCAGTGTTTCTAAATCACAAGGGAAAGATACTTTGCTATCTCCTATCTGAACTTCATTATAATGGTTTTTAAAATTTTCGTCCAACAGTGGCTTTGATACCGCATTACTACTGGTTGCCAATTCCGTGGTTGCATTCTCACGCATTCCGCAACCACTTGCCATTACAGATGCAACAAACATCATAACAAACACTAATTGTTTTTTCTTCATAATCCTCTCCCCCTTATCATGTAAAATGCAGTTCCTGTTGCTCCCACTGAAATTCACTATCTTTTTTATTTTTTACTTTCCTGGATTTTTCTTGTATTTCCGATGCTTCACTGGCATTAATTGCTTTACGATAATACTTTTTCCGGATAAAAAAACGAAAACCAATAATTTTTTTGGATACCGTTATTTCTGTATAATCCACATCAAAGATTGTACTATTACAGATTTCATCTTTTGCCTTATCTATTACACGAACTTTAAGCATCCCGATTTTATCATATTTGTCTTCACAGTCACAGCATATCCTAATTTCTTCCAAGCTTATTTCCACACTTGTACCCTCATTCGGAATGGGAGTATATATTTTGGATAAAATAAGCTCAAAAATTCTCAGCCCGTATATATTTTTAGATTGCATATTGAGAATGTGCTCGATAGCATATTGTGTATAATATTCTTCCAATCCTATCAGATAAGGTTTAAGCTGGTCGTTTAACTTAATTGTAATCGTACCTTCTGTAACATCTCCCTTTTTGCTTTTATACTCACAAAATGATACCCAAGGGATAATCTTCCAATCTTCTCCACATTGTACCTGTAACGGCTTTCTGGCAATGCCATCACATATTTTTTTTGCATTCTTCCCACAGTATAAATCAAGGTCAATATTTAATAACTCACAAAATGTTTTGATTGGAATTTTATAAGCGTCAAATTTTTTATCATTTTTAAGGACTTGCATAATCGCAAGTCTGACCAATTTTGCTTCTACCCAATTTAATTTCTGACGAGACTGTATCAGTTTATTGGACTGCACTACATATCCCTGTGTTTCCATCATTTGATACTGATTGTTACTATCCGGCATTTCTTTATCCTCTTTTGTACAATCTGGTTTATATATATCTGTTCACTAAAACGAACCAAAAACAAAAATACTAACATATATCCCATAATAATATATAGATAACAAAATGTCAATTCTGTTATCATTCGAATAAAGCTGCAATTCTTCCATTGCCCTCCAGTTTTTCTTCACTTTTACCCCTATATTTGTTATCTTAATAGGGTAAAAAAAGAGGAGCAGCCCCTACATTTGTTACCGTCAACCCCTACTTTTGTTATTATTACCCCTATTTTTGTTATTTTCAACCGACTTAAAAATGCCAAAAAACATTGATTTTACAAGGTTTTCCAGACTTTCCCTTTTTCTTAAAGTCTATTAAGTATATAAAGTCATTAAGTTATATATTTATATATGTCTCACGCAACCCCTACTTTTGTTATCATTCCAGACAAAAAAACTGGCTCTTTAAAGTAAAATAAAAAATACACTACAAAAAATAAAATGAAACATTATAAATATATATAACAAAAAATATGGTACATAAATAATATTATACAAAATAAAAGAATAATTATACATATTAAAGTCAGTGGGAATTTTATAATGTACCCCTATTTTTGTTATCGTTCTCTCTCCGGTTCTCGTAATTATAAAGGTACTAACATAAATTTATCGAGAAAACACATTAGTTTTTTACCCCTATACTTGTTATCATTCATTGATTCTACCCCTATTTTTGTTATCGAAAAATTATGAATTGGCATTGGATAATTTACTGATGGGAAAAAATATGTTATCCTACAGGGTTTTTTTACCCTTATATTTGTTATCTTTTCTATATTTTGGAAATATTATATTATGTACATAATAATTTAAAGTCAGAAAAGGTTAAGTTCCCGGAGGGTAATTTCTTACCCCTATAATTGTTATCATTCATCATCGAGAGAATTTGCATAGATATATTCGACACTGACTTTTTTATTTTTGTGTATCCCCTATTTTTGTTATCGTTAATTTTTGTAGAAATATTATTTTTGTACAGACTTGTATTTTTATGAATTTTTACAAGGATATTATCCTTTTTAAAAATTAGTTCTATATATTTGACAAAAAGAAAAAGGGGCATAAGCCCCTTTGATTGTTATACCTGTAAGGTATATTGGATTTGCTGTTCTCCATGCATATTTATGGCAGTTTTAAATGGTATCTGATAGTATGCATTCAGATATTGATTGAATGTTTTTTCCGTATAGTGGAATTTCCATTTTTCTTTTTGTTTTTCGATAATCCTCTTTAGATTGACGGTAAACTGATGACCCATTCCACAGAACCGGATATGTTTTAGTTCTCCAGTTCTGGTGTTAACAATAAGAAGCATCAGTGGTATTCCCTCATCTGGCGTATAGCTGTTTTGTAATTCCGGGTCTCTTAAAAAAGGATTGTAAGGAGCTTCATAGGCTAAATCACCTGTAGTGAAAGTAAAAAAACTGAGCATTTGAATTGTTTTAAAGGACAGTGTAAAAGAACTGTTTTTCAAATTTTTAAACTCTTCTGTTGTACAGTTATCTATTGGCAGTACAAAACGTAACAGTCCTTCTGATAGGTCAACAACAGGGGAAGAATATAAATTTTTGAAAGAATCGTAACACATTCCGACTTGTAAATGATTGCTATTCATTGTTTTCTCCTTTTTTTCATAATAGTTTACAACCATGTAGAAGAATTGATTGTTCTTGGATATGCGCTATACAGGATAAAGTCATTTTTGTCTTGAGGATTCCTTAGAATCACCAGGCAAAGATTTTTGCATTCCTGTGATGATAGAGCGAGATACCCGGATTCAGATGGCTCCTTGAGTTCATAGAAATATCCAATTGTTTTTTTCATTGGATACCCTATAATCATTCTAGTTTGATGTTGGTATTCTGGATGCGTACACCAACGTTCAATTCTCTTTTGTATAATAGGATTGTTGAGTGCTGCATGAATAGATTCCAGAGCAAGGGATTCATTCAGAAATACGCTTGTTTTTTTCTTTTCAAGTGAATTGAGTATAGCAATAATATCGGAAAGCGGAATCAAATGTTCTTTGATATGTGCTCCGTCTTTATCATATTCATCAATATCACGTTTTGCAAGTAAGCTGATTTTTTCTAAGATAGTCAAAGACCATACCTCCTTTTATATTTTTTCTTGATGAGGGTAAAAAAATATGCCATTCACTAATGATGGCATGAAAATAAAAAAAGGCTACAATGTTCATACCCTCTATCAACACTGTAAGCCATTGAACTTTAATAAAAAACTGTATAGAAATATTATAACTCATAAAATAAAAAATAGCAAGGATAAAAATAGATAGATGGATAGATATATTATATAGATATAAAATATTAAAAAGAATAATCAGTAAACATTATTGCAAAAAGATTAATATATATGTCGTGTATGTTATGATAAATACGATAGTTGCTTGTTAAAAATGTCGTATAGTTGATAGTAATAGAGACAAGTGCCGAAATAAAAAAACAGGTGGGATAGTATGTGTGAACAAATAGAAAAGATTATGAGAATCAGAACTAGGAGTCTGTCTTTATGGACACACTCCTAAATGTAACGATGTAGTTACTTAAAAAATCAGTTATAAGTATCAAACTCGACTTGACCTGCATAGTGCAAATCAATGTCGCACAATGCATTAATAACTACAGAACGTAAATAAGCCAGTGGATTGCTAATAAGAGTGCTACGTGCTCTTAAACGCCAACGCTCGATAGCCAGTTGGATATGGTCGGCTGTTAGTTGTCTGACAGCACTGGTGTATGCTGCATAATCGTATTGATGTCCTGAGATTATTATGGGCTTGTTGGCGCAAATGTGTAAACCATCTATGATTGCTGTTATACAGTTGTCAATATCTGCGCTTACGCCGTTATGCTGCGCTACGAGCCAATCATACGATATTTGTGCTTTTAAGTCATCTATAGTTATTGTTGCTTGACTTTGTTGAGTATCTGAGGTATAATACATCTCAGATATGTAATTTGTTATATTTTTTAGGTTGCCTGTGTCGGAATTAGCGGTTCCAACACGGGCTTTTTTCTGCTCATTTTCTTCTGCTTCTGCTGCACAATATGTGCAGAGCTTGGTATTATATTGCTCAGTTCGTGCTGGCATATCCATATCTGTAGCATCATCTATGCCATGAAGCGTATACTCGTTATGAGGATATGCGCCGTCCGTTGCTACACACACAGTAGTTATAGCATTACAGCCACGCAATGTTGCAATAGCTCGCTGTACTGTCCGAACAGATGCACCTATATATGTTGCAATGGTCCGCATGGACGGGCAACACTTGGACTGACTATAACCCTTAAACGTAAGCAAAATTGCATACACTATCTTAGAGGTAGTGGACATTATGCGGTTACAAATAAGAGATGTTGGGATTGCTATGCAGTTTTTTTGGTGCTTGTTGGTGCGTAATTGATAAATATGCGATTGTCCGATGCAACGATGAACTACTATATATCCGTGTGACTGCAAAGTGTGTATTGCGTGTCGTACAGTGTTAATTGACACGTTGGACATCCGTGCTATCTCTCTTAATGGTACAACTGCCAGGCGAGATGTATTAGTCCGGCTTGCAATGGCAAGATAGACCAGCTTTGCAGCCGAATCCAGGTGAGAGCGAATAAAGTCAGAAGAAACGAGCACACTGGCTGTGTGCTTCATGATATCCTCCTCTTAAATGTTAAAAAAATATATATTATTCCTAAAATTATATCATTTCAACATAAAACTGTCAAATATATTTATTTTATGCTGATATTGATAAAGTCGCATGGAGCCACAACAAAGTCCTCTACTGCCCTATCAAATTTTTGCATCCATTTGGAATTGATACCAATATAGGAAGCAACATCTTCCGCTTCTGCCCCGCCTTTTAACATCAGAACCACAGAAAGGTTCCGGATGTCTTGTAAGGTAAAGTCCCATTGCTCTCCTTCTGCTGCCATGTCCACGATTCGTTTCATTCGGTTTTGAAGGACCCTTGGAGTAAGCTGTCCTCCTTTGGCATTACAGAAAAGAAATTCAGTTGGACTGTTTCTAATATCATTCACATACTCATTCAAAATATCCCGTACATCATCCGGAAGTTTTACATATTTATCCGCACTGTACTGATATGGGAAGAGCATTCCACAATTCATTTCAGAATCAATGATAAAGTTTTGGAGTTTGAGCTTGCATATCTGTTCTACAGTTAAAGCGCATTTATTGACCAGGGCAATGATACAGTACATAGCATAGTCAGTCTGTGCTGCTGTATAAATCTGGTCTAACTGTTCTAAGGAAGGAATGCTCTGAGGACGGATATTGATAGAGACACCAGGCTTCTTTACTTTTATCATGTAGTTTACAAACGATGTAATCCCGTAATCCTGTGCATGGGATACGATGTATGCAGAAAAATTAATCATAACAGCGTATCTGGTGCAGATTGTCTTGGTAGAGATATTTCCTATCGCAGCTCCGGTCTCAAGACTTTCAAAATAGCCTTTAAAATCATTAGCATCTGCCACCAGATAGTCCTTTCCACAATAAGAACAAAAGGCATTGATGATATAGTAGTATTCCTTCTGGCTTTTCTCACTTTTTAAGGAATGTTTGAAATCATCAAATACCTGTTTGGTTGTATCCGATAAATAACTCAGGTTTGCCAATGTACCACTCTCCTTTTTTAATCTGTCTGCTTGATATCCGGCAAGGGACAGTTGTATAGATAATCTGATTATACTATATGGCGAACCATTGTGCAACATATATATACATATTGAAAAATAACAACCGATGATTTATAATGGAAGGAAAATAACGGAAAGGAGTACGTTTGCCTGTGAAGAAGAAATATTTGATTTTATTATGTCTGGCTGCTTTATCATTATCTCTTTCCGGATGCGGAAATAAAGAGGATGATGCGACCATAGGTTCACTGGATGCTTCTATGTCAACAGAGGATATAGAAGCCAGTGGCGAAGCAGAAACATCAGAGGAGGAATCTGAAAGTGAAAGCGAGACAGAATTAGAAACTATCACTATCCCAGAGACGACCAGAGAAGCCAGTGAAAGTCTTCCGGATGTTGCAATTTATGATGATACGGTATTGGATAACTATACGCTCGAAATCAATAATGCAGAACGCTATACCATTAACTATCCAAAGGGGTACGAGGTACAGGAAAAGGATAAATACAAGACGTTTCTGGTTCAGGAAAACACGCAGATTTTCGTATATTGTATCAATGATACATTTGAAAGCAGCAATGGAGTATTTCATTCTCTCCAGATAGATGATGCGCTGTATAGATTTCCATATTCAATTGACGGAAAGAAATATACGGCTTCTGTTATGGACAGGGGAAAGACTACTCAGATAGATATTAATGGAAAGAAAGTTACTAGGGAGATTCCTACTATTGAGTTTGCTTCGGATGATATATCCAGCTTTGTTAAACCTACCTGTATCTCCTATTTTACATCCTTTAATGACCGTGGCTTTGCGCTGATAGGAGTCAGTACAGATAAGACGTTGGAGGAGCTGGAAGGCGTTTTAAATGACATGGTTTCCACCCTTGGAACATATACTCCCGCTAAAAGCGAAGCACAGTATGAATTCGGGGGCAATATGTTTGTGGCAAATGATAAGACAGGCATTTCCTTCCCATATCCGGAAAACTGGAAGCTGACAAGGACGAAAGAAGGATTGGTTGTTATTTCAGCACCAAATGATGGGACATTGTATGATGGAGCAAAAATCATTTACAAATCTGATGAATCCCATGCCTATGTAGAGGATTATGCTCAGTTTGCGGGCATTACGGAACTTCTGGCTCCTATCTATATGCAGAATGGCTACGACAAGGAGTATCTTGGGACGGAGTTCCTGGTTGAAACGATGGATGATACAGTCACAATAGATGGAATCAAATGTATTTTGTTTGGTATTGAAGACAGTTTCCTTCCGTTAAACAAGGCAACGGAGCTTCTGCTGCCTTCTACTGGAGAGAAAATACATTCCTTCCGCTACACATTTAATAGTAATGACATTCCGGTTATGGTAAGTTTTCAGTACACAGACCATAACAAATATCAGGTCAGGGATATAGCAGACAATATCATGAGTAAGATTACAGTAAAATAAGGCTTGCATTTTGTGTCTAAATCATATATACTTGTGTCATAAGTATTTTGCTATCAGTTTAAGGAATTAAGGTCGTACCAGATTTATACTGGAACGACCTTTTTTTGTTTAAAAAGAAAGGAGAAAAACATATGGAAAAGAGAATGTATGAAGAAAAAAGAGAGGATTATATTGCTTTGTTTGAAAGCCTTGGGGAAATGCTGAGTCTTTTTGATGACTATACCCCGGAACGCAAACAGGAGCTGGACAACATTACAATGACAGCCTGTAACAATGCAAAGGATATTCCTGGAGGGGAAGTACTGTTCAAAATCATGGCACAGTATATTACCTACAGATATGAAGAAATGCTGGAGTTTAAATCTAAGAGGAAGCAACAAGAAGAAAAGCTGATTCAGGCTCTTCCGGATATTTTTGATAAACTGGCTGTTCCCAATGAGAATTCCTGTCAGGATATTGCGGAAACGATAGAATCTCTATCCAGTAAAAATAATTATCAGATTTTAATGGAAGGTCTTGTGGCTAAAATTGCTTCCTTGTAGAAAGGAATAAGTGATGGAAAGAAAAATTAATGGCATTCCACTTCGCTCTCTTTTTACGGAGGTTCCTGTAGGAAAAGTCAAAACCTACGATACAGCAAAAGCTGTGTTTGAATCTTTTGTGGGGAGTAACTATGATGTAGCCTATAATGACTTGAAAATCATAAACATAGCGAACATCTCCTATGTTACAATCAAAGTGACTATCACTTTGGTTGATGATTCTGGAAACAGAATCAGTCGGGATTATATTACATCTAATGAAGTTGGTTTTAAAGATGGAGCACCTATCAATTTGTCCATAACTATTGATAAGGCAGAGAAAGAAGCATTCAGACGCTGCGTGTGTACCAATTTCCTAAAGGTAATGGATACGGCAGCAAAAAGAGATGGCAGCAGTGCTACGAAAGCGGAAACAGGAAACACGGTTGCCAATACGCAGTCAGTAAAACGAGCAGATAGCATCCAGGTCCGTCTGGTATCAGAATTGGAAGAATTACAGGGATACAACGAAACCTATCGTTGCAATGGTATTCTTGATAATAATGAAGTACAGATTGTGTTTTGGTACAGCACCACGAAAAAAATTAAAACAACAGGTCTGTGGGAACGTTTGCTCCAGGCAAGTAAAAATCATGGCACAATTACCATTACTGCCAAGAAGGAACGTTACAAAGACAAAATTCAGTTATCAGTTAATGAAGTATTCTTTTAGAGGAAGGGGTTATACCCTTTCCTCTTTTTTCGTTGAAAAAATAGATAATGAATGTTATAATTTTATAACAATAGTCGAAAAAATTGACAGAAAGGGGAATGTCTGTGAAGTGTCCTAAATGTAGTAAAGAGTTTGCTGATGGATTATATAACTGCCCTTATTGTGGTCATGGAATTTTGCAAGATGATTCTGAGGGTAAATTTAGCGTACCAAAATTTACTGGTTCTTATAAAATGGCAAATCCAAGAGTAAAAAATCAAAAGGAAGCCCTAAAAAAGATAAACCAATCCAATAGTTCCAATCATGAGGTATCAGATAATCCGGTTAAGTTTGCAAAACCGTTTACATCTACCTCTGGCTTAAATCAATCTTCGGAAAAGGAAAAAAATATAACTACCACTACTGCTACTGCCACAAATATCTCTGTTTCTGGTGGAACATCAGATAATGTGGCTACTGCCAGAAAAAAACCGTTGACAAGAGAAGACCTGGAAGCAATGCAAAGGAATGTTACAGCACGTTCTCAAAACCAGGCATCAGGCACTACACTGCCGGAGCGTCCTTCAAACAATGAACCCTTATCACAGCCGGAGTCAGATGAGAACTTCAATGATTCTCAAGATGATACAGTTATAGATATGGATTCAAGTAAAGAAACAGAATCAACTGTAGATACAGAGGATTCCAAGAATACAGGGAGAAGAAAGCTGTTTGGTAAAAAGAAATCCCAAAAAGAAAAAAAAGAAAAATCCAAAAAAAAGAAAGACGACCAGAAGCAGCCTGATATAGAAACTTATGAGGAAGAGAACGAAGTAAAATATGATGTGAATATAGATGGCTATTATGATGATTTGATTCCACAACTGGCACATCAAATCAATAAAATACCACAGGAAAACATTATTAAGGTTATCTTCATTGTTATTTTTGTTGTCGTAATGTGCTTTATCATTCTCTATACGTCATAACAGAATTGACAACCATGAAAAAATATGGTATATAATATACTACACAGTTTATTTTTTTCGTTTGATGGCATTTAGGTCAAAATTCTCATTAAGAGAGTTTTGACCTTTTTTTGTATGAAAAAATAGAGAATCATCAATGGAAAAAAGGCGCAAAGCTGAAAAACTGTTTTATATAGAACAACTTTTTACTCCAGGGGCAGGTATTCTCCTGTCATTTCCCACCTGTAAAAATAGAAAACATCATAAGAAAACCATATTACCTTTTTATGGATATGGCGAAAGGAGACTACTATGGATAGTATTTTAAATTTTATTGGCAACATTCTGGTATGGATAGCAATATATGCTTTCTTTAAAAAGAGAAAAAATAACTCTTCCTTTTGGTATGAGTATGGAGTTGCAATAAAGAATATTGTAGCGTTTATCAAAGACCTTTTTAAAAAGTCAGAGAAAACAATTATCGACATCACCCCCAAAAAAGATGAGAAAATATCTATACAGTATTTGGCTGAAAATTTGAATCATCAGGTTAAAGAAATGATTCAGTATAAGTATCCGTCCAACTACGGCTGGAGATACAAGGCTGATAATTGGGTATATGTTATCACCCACAACAAAAAGGTAGATGTAGAAATTTTGGTTACAAGTAAACAGACTCGAAGTGCAATGGTTTTGATTAAAAATGGTACTGTGTGTGATGTAATAGAGCAGAAATATGGCGAGCCGAAACCGGATGCTCCGATTCCTACGCCTGTTCCCGCTCCCACACCAACAGAGTCAAAGCCTGAATCAGCTCCAAAGTCAACTCCAGAACCAACTCCAGAACTAAAGCCTGAGTCAGAGCCAGCTCCGGAACCAGATAATTCGGAGGATGAGAAAAAGGCAGTCAGCATTGCCGTGAATTATATCATTGATAACATGACAATATTGAATGCCATGGCAAATGATGCGGTTGCAGAAGGTAAAAATTCTTTTATCATAAAGGATTTGCCAGGAAATGAACTTGCGTGGTCAAAAATCGTAGACGAATTACAAGATTGCAATTTCGTGAATTGTAAAGTGATTGGAAATACGATTGAAGTAGGTGTCAATCTTGCTGCTCCGGCAGATGATGGCAACTATGACTTTGAAAAAGATGAAAAACCAGACAGAGAACCAGTTTCAGAACCTGTTCCGGTACAAGATACGGCAGCAGAATCAGAAACTGAGGAAGAAAATATCGAAATAATAACTGGCTCAGAGGATTTTATTATTCCGGATGAGCCACAGGATATACCAGAGTAAAAATGTAAAGAGGAGGGAATTGCTACCCTCCTCTTCTACATTTTAACATGCTTGCTTTTTGGAGCCTTATATGGTATGATAAGTTTATCAAGTTTTTAAACAATAGTTTGTGGGAATAGTCGTGAAAATTGCTCTATGCATTTGTCACGGCTTTTTTTGTTTGAAAACTTCGAAATAGCAAAAGCTGAAACGACATCATTACCAGAATTGGATGATGCAAGAGAAAGAAAGGAGAAAAAAATGAAAGACAATGAATTATTGGTATTCACAGAGGGAGAAAATGGATTGGCAACTTTTTTACAGGTCTTAAAAAAACAGAAGAAAACAGATATATGGAGAAGGTGCTATACGAAAGAAATGAAAGTTCATCCGCTTTATAATAATCCGATTGGATTGCCCTTATTGCGAGAAGAACTGAATATTCCATGTGATGATGATTTTATCATTTCATGTATGGAGGAAGAAAAGCCTATTATGTTGGAATTTCCATTGGAAAAAATGACTTGTATTCCATTAAGAAGTACAGCATTTGCTTCTTTGTGCGGGCGAGGACATGTGAACGGAACTGTTTTGCAGAAAATGAACATTGAAGACTTTTCAACAGTTATGAATATTTGTTTGCAGCAATGGGGGGACAGCTCTCTCGTTTTATATCGTGATGATAAAATTTCTGCTGTTCATTCAGGAGATGCAAACGATTATTCAGTATTAGTCATGTATGACCTCATGAAAGCATTGGAAGAAGGTTTAAAAGAGCTGTGTAGTGAAAATGGTCGTTCTGCAAGCTATCAGTTTGCAGGTGGCTTTTTAGACCATTCCTTATGTTCTGCAAATTTTATGTTACATGATAATGACCTTGCAGAATACTACAAAGGATATCTTACGAAAATGGGATATGAAAAAACGGATAAATTTTATCCTGTGGTTAGGTTCTCATCCTCAGACGTTGGGGTATGTGGTGCAAACATCACACCTGTTTTGAGCAATGGGAAAAAGGATATCCAGATTGGAAATCCTTTAACCCTGAATCACAAAAACAAAGCCAGTATTGAAATGTTTAAGACGAATGTAAAGGGTATTTATGCCCTCTTCCGTTCAACTTTAAAGGATTTCGACAGGCTAGAGGAAATAGTGCTTGATTATCCGGAAAGATGCTTTATCAATCTTTGCAAAAAGATAAAAATTGGCAATAAATACATGGAAGCATTTGTTGACTTTCAAAACACAAGGGGAAGTAAAACAAATGCGCTTGAGCTGTATTTCGCTATTTGCGAGATTATACGCTATATGAAGAACAACCATGAGCCGGAAAATAAAATATTTAAAGAACAGGAGAAAATTGCAAGAATCTTATCCTTAAATATCAAAGCATATGATAAGCCTGACTTAGAAGAACTTGTAACTAAATAAATAAAAAAGGGGAAAGGCTGCATTTATAGCCTTTCCCTCCCTTTTGGGGAGGAAAAATGATAGTAGAATATATATCAACAAAATATAGTAACGAAGGGTTTGATAATGACAATGGATATCGTGTGTATCTTTGCAAAGTCATTGAAGCTGATGAGAATTGTAATTCCGGAGACGAAATTATAATTACTGGTTATAACATTCCAAGGGCTTCAAATCTTAGATATATACTGGAAGGGAAATGGAAAGATTCCAATTATGGTCCACAATATGCAGTGAATTCTTTTGAAGAACTGATTGTGCCAACATATAAAGGAATTGTCGGATATTTGTCATCTGGGTCCATTAAGGGTATTACCCCGTCTATTGCCGAAAGGATATATCGAACATTCAGAAATGAAACCATCCATATCTTAGATAATGATGTGGAAAGGCTGAAAGAAGTAGCTGGGATAAGTGATAAAACAATAGAGCGGATTATGGATTCTTACCAGTATGACAGAGTACTCAAAAAGATTCTGGTAAAATTCAAAAAATACGGTCTTACCAAAAATAAGCTGGCATTGATTATGAAGAAATATGGGAAAGATACAGAGAAAATTCTCAGTGAAAATCCATATATCTTATCTGAATTCGGTATTAAGCTATCTACAATCACAAAATACAATAACCATACCGAAAATCGCATTGGAAAAGCCAAAGCTGTGATTTTGGAATCTATCGAAGAAGCTGAAAATACAAATGGAAATACTTATATTCCAGATTCTATGTATGTTCAATATGTACAGAAGAATGCTAGAAAATATAAAATTGGAAAAGAGTTACTTTCTCAGGCAGAAGATGTTTTATGCAAGGAAAATAAAATCATTTATATGGAGGATGGCGTGTCTAGGTGGCTGCCATACAGTATAGAATCAGATTGTGCGAAGGAATTGTATCGTATAGTCAAGAATTTTTCTCCTTGTGTAAATATTGATATTGATGCTGAAATTAGTAAATCAGAAAAACGATTGAATTGCTCGTTGCACATTAATCAGCGTGAAGCTGTTAAACAGTCTCTTTTAAATGGTGTCCTTCTTATTACAGGAGGTCCGGGGACTGGAAAAACTACGGTTGTAAAAGTTATGCGGGATATCATGGAAAATGTACTTCACAAATCTGTGTTGTTTGTTGCTCCTACAGGACGGGCAGCAGCCAGAATGAAGGAATCCTCTGGTTATCCAGCTTTTACAGCTCATAAAAAATTTCAAATTCTTGACGAAAACCTATGTGATAAACAGGGGTTTTGCATGGAAGAAGAATGCTTGGTTTGTGATGAAACATCTATGGTTGATGTATATGTCGCAAGGCGAATTTTGCAAGGAATAAAAAGTGGGAATCAAATCATTTTTCTTGGAGACGTAGAACAGCTTCCATCTGTAGGACCTGGAGCGTTTTTTAAAGATATGATAGATAGTGGATATATAACTACTGTCTGCCTTACCAAAGTTTTTCGACAGGCTTCGAATTCGAACATTTATCTTAATTGCCGTAAGATTGTAAAAGGAAATTTGTCACTGGAATATGGTGATGATTTTATTTTACTATATGCTTATGAGCAACAAGAAGCTGCTGAAATTATGGCAGATATGTTCGTTAAAGAAGTGGAAAAATTTGGTTTAAAAGAAGTTTGTTGCCTTACACCGCTAAGAAAAAGAACGGAAACAGGTGCTGTGGCAATGAATAAGCGCATTCAAGCTATTATAAATCCACATAGCCCAGATAAAGATGAACTCTACTACTCTCCCACTCAAACAACATATCGTTTGGGTGATAGGGTTATGAGCACACTCAATACAGACAAAACTTGTAACGGCGACCTTGGGTACATTAGCAAAATAGAAAATGGACATGTTTATGTAGACTTTAGTGACTGTACGGTTGCTTATGCCTATGATGAATTAGAAAATATTCCTTTGGCTTACAGCATGACTATCCATAAATCACAAGGAAGTGAATTCAAGGTAGTAATTACTTCTATGTTGGAGTCTCATGGTGATATGTTGCAAATGAATCTGTTTAATACTTCTGTAAGTAGAGCAAAAGTAAAGTTTGTTTGTGCCGGAAACACAGAAGCTATAAATATGGCAATATTGAACCGAGAAGGAATCCAAAGACATACTAAGTTATGTGAAAAAATCATTGCGATTTTTGAACATCATAAGAGTGCTGCTTAAACAGCACTCTTTTTTTGCGAAAAAGTTAGTTTTTCGTAATAAATTGTTCACAACTTTTCCTGTGCTATTCTTGTATAATAAAGTATAAAGGTCGCAAGCCTAATACTTCCGTTACCATCAGAGGTAAGGAGGTTTTTACATGGTAGTTAATAATAGCGTGGATTTATACCGTTATTGTACTAGCGTTGGAGTTTATGAAGGATATAGCAAACAGGACAAAGCACATATTGTTACTGTACGAATGCCAAATGATGCAGTGAAAGCTGGAGCGCAACGTTTCATCAGACATTATTTAGATGAATACCAATTTATGGTATGGTTTGTATGCCATGCAACAATCATATCCGAAGATGATATGTATGAAGCTGTGAGTGAATTGTGGAGTGAATGTGATATATTCCCTAAAAAACCAATTATAAAAAGTTACAGGGAACTAAGGGAAATGGGACTGCTCTCAATGTCCCAGGCAGAAGAAAACGAGGTTTCTCTGTATGAACTAAGCACACGGATTCAGCCATATGTTGTAAGCATCTCTGACTGCATTTTTGTTCAGAAAAATTTTTTGGTTTTAAAAAATGCATTAATCAATGCAGTTAAAAGCATTTTTTTACCAAAAGAAGAAAAGAAAATTTTTCGATTTTTTTCCGGTAACAAGGAAAGAACATTTTTTGATTATATAAGGAAAGAAGATTTATTGCAAAACGGGAAGTATCTTACCATTGGAGAAAATATAAAAAGTCTTCTCCAAAAAGGATATATGTGTCCTGTTGGCTGGTCCTTAACTCCGTCAGAACATTAAATAATTCCAAAAACAGCATTTTCATGCGTTTTTACGCTTGGCAATGTTGTTTTTTTGGTATATTATATTAAAAAATTGAGAGGTACTGACTGATTTTATGAATAATAAAGAACACGATTTCTTCACGAAAATTGCAATGCTTTTAAATTTTGATATTAACAAAAAAGTGAAATGGTCAAATATCCCAAAAGACTTAAAAGAACAAGTTATTTTTTTCCTTGTTTCAGGAACAGGATTTATTGTATTAAATGCTATTGTTGCGTTTAGAAGCATACATAGTCAATCTAATGTTATGTTTTATACCATGCTGATAGGAGTTCTTATTGGTGTTGGAATCCTGATATATGGATTTTTCCTATATTTCAAATTTATTTATCAAAATTACATTGTAATAACAGGTATTTGCACGGAGTTATCTAATTCATACACTCCTCTATTAAAAAAACAATTATTAATTTATTTTAAAGATGCTCGTGGGATTACCTACCAAGTTTCATTACATTCAAATAAAAGTACATATATTAGACCGGGGGATAAAATTAACATTTATTTACCAGATGAATTAAGTTTTTTTGAAAAAGATGGAATTTATATTATTGCAAGATTTTATTCGGTAAAAAAAGAACCAATATCAAAGCAGCTTAATTCTATAAATAACACTTGAAAAAAAGATGGAAGCATTGTATAATAATGGTGTTAAGTTATTAATAAATAGTCATTGGGAATAGAGGTCGTATAGATTGTAGTCTATGCGACCTTTTTTGTTAGAAAGGAGGAGTTCAAAGATGAGTGCAAGAATTGAAATTAGAGATGCACTTATAATTGCAAAGAAAGGAGAAGACCCTATTAGATATAAAGTTTCTGATAGGACAGGGAAAACAACAGCATCATTTTGTGTTGGTTCGAAAAAGTATGACCCATCATATTCAGGTGGGTTTCGGTTTAACAATTTTTTCATTACTGTTCCAAGTGACAAAGTAGAAATGTTGAAAAAGCTAAAACTAAGAAGAAACAGCCTTGTACATGTGTACTGCTCTTTCGATTACAGTAAAGATGTATTGGCTGCAAAGGAAGCACAGGGGGATGAAAATTCACCAAACTACGGACAAAGTCGTTTGGTAAATGGAGTTATCCTGACATTGATTGACATTGAGTATGCGGGAAGTGGTTCAACAACGCAAAAAGATGTTGAAGGAAAAGAAAGTAATGATTCTACATCTTCTTATTCCGAAGAAAAGACACCAGAAACACAGGAGCCAGCTTCTGCGGTTGAAGAAAAACCGTTATCTGCTGGAGGAATTGAACGGGAAATGGGTATTGATATTGTCGATTTAGATAAGAACGATATATTCATGAACTGTAAGCCGAAGAAAAGAAAATTTTTCTAAAACATTTGGGAGACGCATGAAAATGCACTCCCTCTTTTTATGAAAGGAGAATAATAATGAATGTAATGCAGAATATCACAAAGAAAAGAGATTTACCAGAAGGTCTTGAAAACTTATCAAAGAGAGGTCCTAAAAAATCAAAGTATAATACCGCAGAAGTCATTCCTTATGCAGAAGTTAATACTTCTGTCGCAATAGCATTGATGAAATATCAAAAAATCAGAGAAGGTTTGATACCAGGTGCAATTGCGGTTGATACAAACAAAAGATATCTTGTGGAGTATTATCTTTCTGATGACAGAATTGAATGTGCTGTATATAATCCAGTCAATGGTTCTGTTATGGCATCTATCTATAATCCAATCGAAAAGATAATAGTGCCTTATGATATGGCAGAAAATGATATGTCACTTGTTATTCTTTCGCTGTTAGAGATTGCCTTGTCGGATACAGAAGCTAGAGATGCGTTTGATAATATTGCATTTCCAATGATTTATTCCAAAGAAAAAGATGATTGGAAAAATATTTCTGAGAAAGTAGCAATTATTTCAGACAATATCATAAGCCGTTTAAAAGCAAAAAAAATCTCTAATAATTTTGAATCAATTAGTGAAATTGCAGCAATTCAACTTAACACGATACATTCAAAAGCATATGCAGTTGATTCCGAACTGTATGGGCGTGTTCGTGCTTTTAAAGGAGAAGTTGTTAAAAAAATTAAGGAAAGCAAGCCAGAAGTGTTTAATGGAAAGTACAAATTTACAGAAACACAGTATGATGAAAAAATGGTTGCAAAAATCAATGATTCTTACTATGTTCCAGAAAACATTGAAGAAATATGCAAATTGATTAAAGTTTCAACAGAATTAGAGCCATCTTTTAGGGATGTCCTTCTTTATGGTGATTCTGGTTCAGGAAAAACAGCTGGTTCATATGCCATAGCAGCTGGTTTGGGTATGCCATATGTAACATACACATGCCATCCTCAGACAGATAATTTTGACCTTATTGGTCAGTTTGTCCCGGCAACAACAGAAGGAAAACCCATAAGTATTCAAGAATGGTTAGTATCTAATGATATGCCAACAGTAGAGGATATTTATAGCAATCCCAAGGAAGCGTATAAGCATTTGACTGGGAAAAAAAGGGTTTCGGAGTCAGAGATTGACCCTTCAAAGGTTGTTTCTGAGCTTTTCAAAAAAATGTTTGAAGTAGCAAGAACAGGCAATGGGAAAGAAAGAGATTTTGTATTTGTGCCTTCTGAAATTATCGAAGCATTGAAAAATGGCTATTTATGCGAAATTCAAGAGCCAACAGTAATTCTAAATGAAGGTGTTCTCGTAGGCTTAAATGCAATTTTGGCTGGTGGATATATAAGACTGTCTAATGGGGAACGTGTATATCGTCATCCGGACAGTGTGATTGTATTCACAACTAATAGTTCAGATTATGCTGGATATGGTAAAATGAGTAATTCGGTTCTTTCTCGATGTTCATTGGTATATAAAATGGACACTCCGAGTATTGATGAAATGATTGCTCGTGCAGCTAAAAAGACGCATTATGAAGGAAACAAAGCAATAATAGAAAAAATGGCAACATGCATTGCTGATATTGCCGAAAAAGCAAAAGATAGTGGAATAAAAGACGGAGTGACTGGTTTCCGAGAATTAATAAATTGGATATCAGCTTATAGAATTTTAGGTGATGTTGTAAAGGCTGCCTATCCGTCCGTAATCAATAAATCCACTTTTGATAATGCTTTTAAAGAAGAAATAGAGGATTTGGTAATCAATCAGTTTGATTAATTAAATGGTGAAAATAGGAGGACGACATGGGAATTTATAAACTACTCTCCTCTTCTATTGACGCATCAGAATTATTTTTAAGTAGTGCCTTCCGAAATTTTTTGGAAGACACTACTAATAATATTCTGAGAAGAGCTAAGAAGAGAAAGATTGATATTCGTGTGGTTTTTGAAGATGAAAATAAAACAGCAGAAACTAATGGAAAGGAAATAAAAATTAATTACAATTTCTATGCGATAAAAAAACTCGAAGGGAAACTTTTAAAGTTCAAATTCATCAGAGGATTTAACGGGCATGAATTGGGACATGTTCTCTTTGATGATTTTATAGTATTAAAAAAAGTACAAGTCATGTGGAAAAATGGAACTCTGTATCCGCTGGGTAATCATACACAGGAACTTGGAGAAAAGCAAAGTAAAAATTATGAAGAGATAAAAAAGATAATTGAAAAAAAGGATGCAGCAAGTGATTGCCTGTTAAAAACGTATCTACACTTGCATAATATACTTGCGGATTCTTTTGTAAATTATCAGGTTAAAGAAAAGGTACGAACCTATCATGATGACTTAAAATTTACGCTAAATAACATGAAAACACAGTTAGACAATTATAATAACATAAGTAAAATAAAATCATCATCAGAAAAAATCTTGTTATACATCCATTATTATTCTGTATATGGTACTGTGTTTGATACAGAAGATGAAATGGTTCAGGCGGTTATTAGATTATCTCCATTGCTGGAAAAAATCAAGACAGAAACATACGGGGAAACAAGAGCCTGTTATTATCAAGTAATTCTTTGCGAATTATGGGATTATTTGAAAGATTTTTTCAATCCAACTGGTTTGAATAAAAATGGACAAGAAAAAAATAAGGAAGACTCTTCTGAAAATTGCAATGATGGAGGAAGCTCATATGGAGAAAGTCCTTCATATGATGCCAGAGAAATTAATGATGAAAATGTTTCATCTTCTAACGATTTACAGAAAATTAATGAATTAAGAAAAATAGTTGAAAAGTTATCTAGCTTTGTAACGGAATGTCCTGATTTGGATTCATCTCCACAATACGATGAAAACGAAAAAAAAGACTTTGAAAATGTGGAATTAAAGGAAACAGTCAGCGAAGATGATATCCAGACTGCTTTGACAACCCTTTATAATGCCAATGTTGCTGATGCACACTCGGATGATGCAAGTGATAAGAATTTTGAGAAATTCCTACGTTCATTTGAAAAAGAATGTGAATACAGAGAAAAAGAAATAATGCATAAAAAGGAGTTGGAAGAATTTAAAGAAAAAATAGAGTTTGAAAATCATAAAAATCTTACCACTGCTATTCTGAGACAGGTTGATGTTTTTAGAGATGATATCAATGAATACGAGGAGAATTATAAAAAAACCGTTGATAGGATTTCTAATAGAATATCAGATGATTTGAAAGAAAAGCTATCAAAAAGAAGGTCCAATGCAATGGCTGGCTTTTACTCCGGGAAAAGGATTAACTATCCAGCTGTAATACGAAAAGAAATGAAAGTTTTTGAAAGAAACAACTGTGAAAACAGTCAGGTTTCCGCAGCATTGATGCTTCTTTGTGATGAAAGTGGTTCCACCTTTGGAGAAAGAAATTACTATATTCGATTATCCAGCATGATTTTTTTGTCAGTGGCAGAAAAGTTGAAAATTCCAGTTGGAATTATAGGGCATAAAGCAGAAACGTTATATAGAAATGAAAATGTCAGACTCATAGTAAATGCATTAACTGAATCAGAAAAAGGAAATGCGGAATATGCTGATGTTGTAATGAATGTATATGCTGATTTTGAGCAAGATGATAAAGACAAATACCGAATCATCTCCTCTATGAAACCATCTGGATGTAATCGAGATGGATATGCAATTACATATGCCTGTGAACGTTTGTTGCAGAGAAAAGAAGAAACTAAAATATGTATTGTTTTGACAGATGGAAAGCCTAATGCTACAAATTATTCTGGTATCGTTGCGAAAAAAGATTGTAAAATGTTGTATGAGAAATATAAGAAGGAAGGTATTATCCTTGTTGTTGCTGCAATAGGTGATGACAAAGATAATATAAAAGAGATTTATGAAGATGCATTTTTAGATGTAAAATCTCCTAAAGATATTCCTAAAATATTTTCTCAGGTATTAAGAGAATTGTACAGATTATAAAAAAAATAGTGGTGTATCAAATTGATACACCACTATTTTTTTGTTAAATAAAGGTTGCTATATTTATTATAATATAGTATAATACATGTGTTAAGTATTTTGATTGAGTCAATGGAAGGCGAGTCACAGAGTCCAAAAGTGGATTGTTGTGGCTTTTTTTGTTTGAACAAATACTTATCAAGAAAATGGAACAAATGTTCTGAAAATAAGCAAATTACCGTATGAGGATTTGTGAAAAAAAGAAAGGAGAAAAATATGGCTGTTTATGATTTTCCGTTTGGCATACAAGATGTATGTGATTTGGAAGGCATAAGACTACCAAATGACGGGAGGGCAAATTTTACAACAGTATGTCCAGCTTGTGGGAAAAGAGCTTTGACGATTAGCAAAGAGAAACATAATTTTCATTGCTTTTCATGTGATGAGCATGGAGGAGTATTGCAGTTATATGTTTTATGTGAAAATAGAGCAGATATGACTCTTTCAGAAGCTAGAAAAGAAATAATGACCAGATTGTTCGGACATACATCTTTCGATACAGAAGAGAAAAAGAAAGCGTATCAGAAGAGATTAGAAGAAAAACGCCGTAAAATGAAAGAAGATGAAATACCACAAAGTCAATTGAGAACCGAAGTTGAATTGAATGATACAAATAACGAATTGCTCAATTTATTAACGCTCTCGGATGACCATTATAAGGACTTAATCAGGAGAGGGTTGGATGATAACGTTATTAAAGCAAGAAAATATCGTTCATATCCAATAAGCGGTTTCCAAGAAATCCCATTAAAGCTAATGGAAGAAGGACTGTATGTAGATGGCATTCCTGGGTTTTTTCGAAATAAAAATGAAAAATGGGAACTCGCACAACTTAAACGTGGATTTATGATTCCTATTATTAATCATCATAACCTGATATGTGGATTTCAAATACGAAAAGATAATTCACGATTGAAGGAAGGCGAAAAGAAGTTTACATGGCTTTCGTCACGAGGAAGAAAAGACGGAGTTGGCGTTCCTGGCTCAATACATTATGCATGTGATTTCTTGTTTAAGGATGGGAAATATATACCTAAGTTGTCCCATGATAATGGAATTGTTTTGACGGAAGGACCCTTAAAGGCAGATATTTTCTTTAGCATAACAAAATATCCAGTCATTGCTGTTCCCGGCGTTTCGTGCCAAAATCAATTGGAAGTCGAATTGGATTTCTTGAAAGAGATTGGAGTAAAAACGATTTACAACGCATATGATATGGATTATTTGACAAATGAGAAAGTATTCCAAGCGTTAAAAAGCACTTATGAACTAATCATTAAAAAGGGGTTTACTCTAAAACGTATAATTTGGGATGAAAAAGACAAAGGACTTGATGACCATTATGTTTCTGTTTATAAAAATGTGGAGGAGCATTGATGGAAAAAGAGAAAATCAAAGAATTATACGATGAAAATATTTTGTCACAGATGTTTGAAAAGGCGTTTGGGATAAAAAAGGAAGATTTGAATATGGATATTGGAATTTGCGAATTAGACATTGAAAATGCGTTAGATGCTCTTTCGCAAGAAGACAAAGATTCCATAGGAATGGCAGTTAAGAAAAAAAGAATTTACACAAATGTATATCTTCGTTATGGATACCAAAAAGTATATGCGGAGAATAAAGAAGAAGCTCTAAATAAAACACCGCAAAATATAAAGTGGAATAAAAAAATAGTGTTGCTGAAAGCAGCACCATCTCGCTATTTACATGAAATACGATATTTTCAGCGAGGAACAAAGAGAGTGACACATTGTTATTCTGGAAACACTTCTATGAATGAAAATGATGTGTTGACTTACATTAATAATGGTTTCACAGCTGATTCCGATAGCGAAGTTGAGTACTATTTTATTGTTGATGGTGTTATAAAAAACGAATTTTCTTTAAAGGTAAATTAACAAGTATAAAAAACTAGGGTGTATCAATCTGATACACCCTAGTTTTTTTGCCAACAAATAGTAAACACAAAATTGTCTGTTATAAATAAAACGGTTGCATATACAATCCGTGAAAAGGGGTATCAGATTGATACGCCTTTTCACGGATTATTTTTATACTTATGTATCAAAACCGATATATCCTCTTGTAGAATTTCCAGCTTTTTTATATCTTCTGTATTTAATTTCAATTTCTGGCTGAATTCTGTGTTAATAACTTCGTGAAAAGATTCTAATTCCTTTTCGAATTTTTTTCTTGTTATTTTTTTCTTTTCTTGTTGGCTGTTGCTATCGAAGGCAGAATGTTTCGCTCTTTTGAACGAAGAAATTATTTTATTTACTTCTGCTCTTGAAATTGGCGAGGTCTCATCGTGTTCTGCAATTGCTTTATCTATTGTAGTATTCACATAATCCTCTAAACCATCAACAAGATTGTCTTCTAAAGTAAGAACCAAAGCTGCTTCGACTGATAAAACGCCTTTTTGAACTTTGTTCTGGGTTTCTGGTGCTAATTTTAACAAACGTAAATATCTACTAACTTTAGCGGTAGACATTTTAAATTTGTTGGCAAGGATTTCTTTGGTATCTCCGGTAAGACCTTTTTCTCTCTGCTCAGGAACCCATTTTGTTTTCATAGCATCTAACGCTCTTGCTAAATCCATTGGTTTCAACTGCCTTGCATGAATGTTGTCAAAAATCAACTGGTAAACATTATCACCTATTGTCTGTGGCGGTGGTGTTATAATGACATCTATTTTTGTATCACCTTTAAGCAAACGGGCTTTAAATCTTCTGTGTCCGGATATAATTTCGTATCTTCCGTCTTCTTTTTGAAAACAAGCAATTGGCTCATGCACACCAACTTCTTTCATATATTCGGATAAACCTATTATGCTTTCCTCATCGTTTGAGAAAATATCTGGATTCATTTCGGATTCATCAATCAAGCTGGCATCAATCAGGACTGTCGAACAGGATGAGATGTTTTGCATTGCATTGTTTTTCTTTTTATCTAAAGTGGAGAAATAATTACCTTTCGCCATGTGTTCCAGACTCCTTTCTGCTATTGCATTATATATTCAGTAAGTGCCTTGTATGCCAAGGCAACGGATGAATTGCTATTATACCATGCAAGCGGACGCTGCATCATACGGCTTGTTTTTAATATTCCTGAGAGCGGAATATATATTCCGGAATATGCAGGCTTTAAAGTTTCACAATACTCAAGAAATTCTCTATCTGCCAAGAAATTTTTACTGTAACTATTGATAAAAAATGAAGTTCTGTATAGTCCTGGATTAAATTCTGCATGTACCATATTTATGTGTTCTGACAGCGAAAAAAAACCAGAAAGACTATCCTTATCAGTTGAACACGGAACCAATATCTCATTTACTGCACATAAACCTAAACTTACCAAATTATACTCTTTAGAATCAATATCGGCATAAGGGCTTTCAGGCGGGAAGTCTAAGATTATATAATCATAATCATTTTTCAACTCAGCCAATCGTTCTTTCAAAAGATATGGGGAAGAGAAGAATTTCTTTTTTTCTCCCCTGAAAGAAGGAATCATGTCGATATGAACATGTTTTGGCTTGGATTTTGCATTTAACAAAATTCGAACAGGATAAATAGAATCCGTAGTAGCTAACTTATTGTTTAATAGTAAATCTGAAAGTTGCTTCAAATTTTCATCTCCATCAGCATATTGCTCTGATTCTTCTGGTAAAAATGCTTCTGTGAAATTGCACTGTCCGGAATCTAAATCAATTGTAAGAACATCAGCTCCTTGTTCTTCCAAAAAAGAACTCAAGTTTATTGAAGCGGAAGTTTTCCCACTACCTCCTTTTTGGTTATAAATTCCAATTATTTTCCCCATAGTATACGTCCTTTCTTTTAAAAGTGTTATTGGCTAATTTGATTATAGGAAAAACAAAAAAATATGTCAATAAAAAAATAACACTTTTTAATGAAAAAAAGAATAATCTATAATATAATGAATAAAAATATATAATATAAATTAAAACAAATATAATATAGTAAAAAATAATCATATATAAAAAATTATACATATATGGGATATGTAAATGAAAAATATTTAAAAATCACAAAAAGCATGATTTTATAAAAAATATATAAGATAAAACAATTAAAAGTATATATTACTTTAATAATATTATATATAATTTAATATATAATGAATATAATTATTAAAAAACAATAATATTATTGACTTAAAATCAAACGTGATGTATAATGGGGAATGTCAAATAATATTTTAATTAGGAGGTTCATCAAATGAAAGCGTTAAGCGAGTTCACAGGAAATGAAAGAAAACTTTTAGGCATTATTGGCATTGATGTAGGAAATCACGACACTAAAACACGCCACAAAACCTTTTCTAGCGGGTTTCAGAAAGTAAAAGTAGTCAATAAGTTATCTAGCGAATACATTGTTTTTACCGACAAATATGGCGAACCTGTGTATTATACTTTTGAAAACAAACCATTTAATTTAAGCTATAACAAAACAGAGTCAGAAGAGATGTTTATTATCAGTTTGATGGCTATTGCCAGAGAAGCTGTTGCACGAGGGATTTCTTTGAATGGTGACGAAATTGATTTAGCCATTGGGATGCCACCAGGAATGTACAACCAGAAAAACATTGATAATTATTCCCATTATTATATGGAAAGAGGAAAGAATCTCACCTATACATATTGTTACGGAGAAAATAAATATGATTTCCGTTTTAGTATTGCTCATGTTATTGTTACAGCGCAGTGTTGGGGAGCTGCTGCACAGTATCCGCATCTGCATCGTGATTTGGACGAAGTCTATCTTGTAGATATCGGCGGGGGGACAACAGATGTAATCCATATGACTACGGGAAATATTGATGGTACTCCACTTAGTTACAATGATGGTGTTAATAAGATGTTCTCTACAATAGCAAACACTATGACTAATGAAACGGGAATTAGATTCGAAGCAAAAAACATCAAAGATGCCATGATGAAAAAAGGCAATTTGTCTGAGCGTCATATTGAAAGAATCAAGGAGTTAGCATATGATTGGACTAAGAATATCTTTTCGAGAATGATGACAGAGGGTGTTGAGTTCCGTTTGGCAAAGGTCATTACTCTTGGTGGTGGGTCTCTTATTCTTGACGAAGAGATTGAAAGGGTGTCAAAAGAACTGGGGTTTGTGGAACGCCTTGCTATAAAAGATAGCAAAGCAAATGCAACAGGCTACGAGTTGGTCGCAGCCTTGGCTTTGTATCATATTAAAAGTAAAGCTGTCAATGAGTTTTGGAGAGAGTTGGATTCTGAAATATTAAATACTGTGGAATAAGAGGTGGCTAAATGTCTGGTAAAAAAGAAACGGATATTAAGATTGCAGCATTTCGTTTTGATTTAATGGATGAAAATTCGAGAAAAGCCTATGAATTCATTAGAAGTTTTAACAAAAAACAATCCACTTTTTTAATTGCTTTATTGCTTTGGTATTCCGAGTATTCAGAAGAATATAAATTGACTTTTTTTCCAGACGAGAAAAGAATCATTGATTTATCAAGAACAAGTAACTTCTTAGAAAAATTCGGTATTAGCAAGAGTGAATCTGAAAAAATCATCGAAAATTATAGTTGTGACCAGCTTGCTTTTATAAAGGATTTCTTAGCGGAGATAGAACAGACCAAAAAGGATTCGAAGAAAAGCAAAGAAAAAACAAGTAAAAAAGAATCCATGATTGAACATGAGAAAGAGGATTTTTCATATGAAAGTGAAAAAACACATGCTATGGAAGATTCATCTGATGCCAAAGAAACCATACTGAAAAGCGAAGAAAGGCTGGAAGAAAAAAATGTGACAGATATAGATGAAGCCGTTGAAGATGATGTGGATGATGGAGATGATGATTGGCTTTTAAATATGGCAGTAGTTCAATCAAAATGAAAGAACAGAGGTGTATCAGATTGATACACCTCTGTTCTTTTGTGTATTATATGATATAATTTTACAAAAGGGAATGAAAGGAGCAACATAAATGATATATTTAAAAGAAAAAGATATTGATAGAATAGAAAAAGAAAATTCGCAAATTAAAAGTGAAGTTCCTGGAAAATATCTTTCTGAGATAACCAATAAATATGAACTGACGGAAAAACTACTAGAAAAATACAGAGAATTAAAATTCCATGCAGATAATGCTTCTGGTATAATGTTACATCAAGCGGAAAAATCTGATTTTCAAGATTTTTTGAACAATAATGACAAATATAGAAATATAAATATATATTGCAAGGAACAGATAGAAGAAGCTGTAAGAAAAATAAAGACATATCCAAAATATGGTCAAATCTACTATAAAATTTTACAATATCGTTTTTTATTAAAAGATTTTTATACATATGAAACTATTGCAAAAATGAATAAAACATCGAAACAAAATATTTTGCAAAAAAAGAATGAAGCAATACATATCGTGGCAGATATATTGTGGGATACCGTTCCGTCTGATATAGCATTATATTTCGCTGAATATCAAATAAAAGCGAGAATAGACAGAACTGAAAATATTACCTCCACATGACTTTTGAATGACTAAGATGTATTGACATTTAAGGACAAATTCTTTATAATGAAAATACAGATTTACTGTAATTTTGGATAGGAGGTAGAACAGATGAAAAAGGAAGCAATGCAGATGAAGGCATTTAGTTTGTGTTGCAGCGCAAAAGAAACAATGAGTTCTGTTTTCGAAAGAAAAAGCATTATGATAATGCTCATGGCTCTTGTTTGCGTTTGCAATATTATGCCAGTATTTGCAGATGGTTTGTTTGACGAACTCGCCACCCAGTTAAAGAACGCATATAATTCTTTTATCCCAATTGTAAATATATGTGCTTTAATATTTGGTGGAGCTGCTGGTATTGTTTTCATGATGTCTTCGGATGAGAAATCCGCTGCATCAGCAAAAAGATGGCTCATCAGAATTGCTGTTGGCTGGATTATCATTTCTGTGTTTCCGTTTCTTCTCATCAAGGGAAGAGAAATGCTCGGCAGTTCAGCAACTGGAACTGGAGCAGACCAGCTGCAAGATATCAAGCCAGGAAGCTAATAAAAAAGCAGTTGTGAACGGAATATCATGGTTATACATAAAAAAGGGCGCATTTGTAAAAATGTGTCCTTTTTTTAAACAAGAAGAAAGGAGTTTCTATGCTAAATTTCGTATGGGAAAGTTTATTAACATGGATTCAGGGTGCGTTGATTTCGGCATTAGACTTATTAGACCAAAGCATGTTATTTGCATTTTCCCCAAGACTAATTACAATGGACCATTATTTTCCTGGTCTTAATGATATGTGGGACTTAATTTTAAGTGTTTCATTTGCTATGGTATTGGCATTATGTATTTTTAAGATATTTCAAAATAATTTTCTAACGATGTCAAAAGCATATGAAAGCCCATTCATGACAATATTGCGTTCAGTATTTGCGCTTGTTGTAATAACAGTGTTACCTCAATTATTAAGATATCTTTTCGAATTTACAGATACAGTGTATTGGGCTGTTTTAGGAGAAGGAGGCATGTCAGAAGAAGCCTTAACACAAAAAGAGGTGGGAACAGCAGTAATGGGAAGGGTCGCACAGGCAATTTCCGGAGGAGAAGTTGAGTTGACAGGTCCAGATGGACTTGCATCAATTTTCGATGTTTCTAGTAACGTAAGCAGCCTGGCACAATTTATAGTTTGTCTCATTTTGACAGTGGCAATTGTATGGAACTATTTTAAACTAATGCTAGAAATTGCAGAACGATACGTCGTTCTAGGAATTATGTATTATACGATGCCATTGGCTGCTGTTCCTCTCGTGAGTAGAGATACATCTCCAATTACAAAATCATGGTTAAGAATGTTAGTATCCGAACTTATGATTTTAGCTTTAAATGTATGGTTTGTTGTCGTTTTTAGAAATGCAATAATAGTAAATTCAATGATAGCTGGTGAATACGAGGTTAATGGACATACCGTGGGGTCCGGTATTTTGTGGTGTTTTATTGCCATTGCCTTTTTAAAAACAGCACAAAAAATAGATTCACATATTGCCACATTGGGATTAACGACAGCACAGCTGTCATCAGGTATTGGTGCAACACTTCTTGCTACTGGTATGGGAATTGGACATATGGCTAGAGGTGTAAGCAACGGTATAAAAAATGCACGGAATGCTATGTCTGGTAGAGAACTGGCTGCTGCAAAAAAATTTGACGCTGCTGTAGGAAAAGGAAAAACAATTACAGATTCTAAAATGGTCGAAGGATTATCAACAGAAAGTCTTGCACAAAGGGTAAGAACTACTGGAGGTAGCATTCAAGGAGACGCTGCTATTTCAACATTAAAAAAACTTGCACCTGAAATGGTAAAGGGGAAAAATCTTACTTCTGTACAATTTAATGACAAAGGGGAGTTTACAGCCCATTACAAGGATGCAAATGGAAAGGATGCAACACTTTCATTTTCTCAGTCATCACCTAAAGGAGCCAGTAAAATGTCTTCTTTTGTTGGTACTCAAGGCTTTGTCAAAGATACAGGCTCACCATTCAGCTATAATGATATTAATAATGGAAAAACCAGCTTCAACGAATTTGCAGAGAAAAATCTTGGTGGAAGTGACAATGTTCTTTCGACATCTGGAAGATTTTCTCAACAAGACCTGGATGGAGCTACTGTCTCGGCTGACCCATCTGGAGATGGTGTTATTGTAAAGGATAAAGACGGATTTGAAATGGCAAGAATTTCTAAATTTGACGATGAACACGCAGACAATATAACAGACAATACCTTAATAGGTGAATCTGATACTGGTGGACTTTACCGTGCTGATATAAACACAGATGAAAGATATCCACTCCCAGACGGATATTCATATGCGGGAGAAGTTTTGGTTGATAATGATGGAAATGCTATCAGCGAAGTCAACAGTACAGGATATGTTGCAACAGGTGACAATGGAAATGGATACGAAAATCTGTCAGGAGAATTTATAAACAATAAGGGCGAAGTTGTAACAGATGCACATTATCAAGATTCTTACCGAACAGCTGATGGAAATTATATATCAGCAGGCGAAATGCAAAGCATAATGAACGAAAAGACGATTTCTCCTTCCGACTATGCGGATAATATTCAGTATAGCCAAGGTAAAGGCTTTACTGATATTTCCGGAAACGCTGTTAATATGGAGAAAGCTGGATGGGTTGAAAGCGAGAGTAATCCAGGGGTTTATAACAATCAATTTACTGGTGGAAGTGCGACAGGGGAACAGATTGCAGAACATTATTCTAATCCTGAATTTGCTTCTAAATCTTACGGTGGATTTTCTGATGAGGGTAAAGAAATGTATTTTGATAACTACTCAAAAGAATCTATGGACAAAGATAATATGGGTGATGAGAGAAAATACGGAGAAAAAACAGATTACACTAACTTTACATCAGGTGCTGCAAACGGTCCTCGTAATTTCAGCGAAAGTGTAGAGACTCTTATGGATAAAAACCATTCGTTTTCTGGAAAACAGGGGGCAAAAATTGCACAGGCATATATGCCAGAATTAAAGAATAGCAACATCGAAGATGCGTATATTACAAAGGATTCTATCAAAGTTGATAAAACCAACGGAGATGGAATAATTCAGCGAGAAAGTTATGCAAGTGAAATTGGCGCATATGCTACATCTGGTTCATTCGCACGGGTTGAATCAGCCGGAGGTCAAAAAACATGGTTGAAGTCAACGAAGGGAAATAGTAGGAGTGCAACTAGAGAAAATCATTCAAAGACAGAAACCAATAGCAACCCACGAAGCAATCCTTTTTCTGGGAACAAACCGAATCCAAAAGATAATCGGGGAGCCAGAGGTGGAAGAAGGAAAGAGTACTAAAAACATTAGTTCTTCTACATATTATGAGGTAAACAATGGGAGATAATTTAGACAAAACAGAAACTGGAGAAACCCTAGAAAGTGGTTTAAATGAAGCTGGAAATCTTGCTAGTGAAGGGTTAGATATAGCAAATAAAATTTCGGACAAAAAAAATAGAGACGGTTCTGAAAATACTCCCGGACAAGAAAATGAGTCTAGTAATTCTGGTGACTCGGCAAAAAAAGCCGAGTCACCAGAAAACAACCAGAGAGGTTCCGGGGCAACATCAGAGCATGGTGGTGCTTCACAAAATACAAATAGCCCTCAAATGAATTCTGATACTACAGGCACAGGAAACGGAGCTGTTAACAAGGCAAACGCAGAAGTAAGTGCGAATATGAATAATGCAGCTAACGCAGCCAGGAGTGCAAGCGGTACAACGGCAAGTGGAGCGACCAGTGCAGCATCAAGTGCAACCAGTGCAGGTGCAGCTTCTGGTGTGTCTGCTGGTGCAAGTGCTGGAAGTGCTGCTGGACCAGTTGGAACGGTTATTGGTGCTGCCGTGGGTGCTGTGCTGCCGAAGATTATTAAATGGGGATGCATTACAGTTTTACTAGGACTTTTTCTTTTGGGAGGAATTATAGAAGAACTTGTTCCTAACGTTATTACAAAACCTGTAGCAACGACACTAGGAATCATTCATGGAATTTATGAAAAAATAAAAAGTGTAGTAAAAAATATGATTGATTTCTTTACAGGAGGTAGCAATGTCCAAGAAGAAGAGATGGTTGAGACCTTAGAGGAAGCTACTCAATATTGTATTGATATTATTGATGAGATGTTGGAAGCATCTTATGAAGAAGCCACAGAAGATATTAGAAAACTTTGTGAGGAGAAAGGGTATGATTATGAAGCAACTATGGACTCATTTAGCGGACAAGGTGGTATTTATAACTCTGCCAATTATGCCTTTATTATAGCGACATATTCCGTATCTACAGATTTTCAGAACGTTACAGTTAGTGAATTTAAAGAAAAATTTAGAAGCAAGTTAAAAATCACTTATGAATTGAGTGATGTGGCTGAGACAAAAGAGGTATATGATTCTTTGCCTATTTATGCATATGAACCAATGGAAGTGACTATCTGCCAGGATGAGGATACAGATGAAGAAGGAAATACAGACCACGATAAAAGTACTTTTACGATATATGAAAAAACATCAGAAGTTGACAGAAGAGAAGATGGCACTGGATATTGGATTAGTGACCCGGATGGGGAGATGGTTACTAATTATGTAGATGCTACCTTAATTGACCATTATGATGATAGTTGTAGTGATAATGGAGAATTATCTGGACGATATGTTCTCGGTCCTGTAGTTGGAGAACCAGCAGAAATACGGGTTTACCCCACTAAAAGAACTGTAACATATGGAGAAATCACAATGACTCCATATCAAAATGAAGAAGTATATGAAATGTTTGGCGTTGACCCAGAAGCAAAGTATCAGGAAAATTATGAAACAACAAACCGACAAATGGTAGAAATGAGAATGAAGATGATGGAAGGATTGGTAAATACAATTCTTACAACAGCACATGTCGAATATGCTACTAATGGATTAACGAAAGAGCAGATAGAAGAGTATATGGCATCTCTTCCGGCAGACTTATCGGGAAATAGAAAACAAGTTATTAAAACCGCATTATCGCTGGTTGGTATGGTCCCCTATTATTATGGAGGAAAGCCACATAATACAGGATGGAATGATAACTGGTGGAGCACCGTGGAACCCGACCATAAAGGAAGGCGAAAAGCCGGACTGGATTGTTCTGGATATGTACAATGGGTTTTTGCTACGGCTGGATTTAATGGAGGAAACCTTGATGGTTCATTAACAAGTACAGGTTCCATTAGTAAATTGCAGTATATAACAAAAGATGAATTACAGCCAGGGGATATAGGGTTAAAATATCAAGGTGATTCACGACATACTGGCATCTACATGGGAAATGATACATGGATACATTGCTCTAGTAGCGGAACGGTTGTTGTAGCACCGGGGTATAGCGGATTTCCAACTTACAAAAGATACAGACCGTCTGAAATGGAACAGGATAATCTTTATACTGATGAAATTATGATATACAGTAAAGCTCCTTCTTACGAGTATACAGGAGATAAATGGTATTTCATTTCTCAGGTTGTCTACCAGGAGTGTTCTACAAATGTTGAAGGAACGATTGCGGTGGCAGAATGTATAAAAAACAGATGTTTGAGTCCGGAGTTCCCGAATGACCCTGTTGCAGTATTAACTGCACCAAGGCAATTTGAAGCATATGGTTCTGGTGCTTATCATAAAAGGACTCCTACAGCGGACCAAATAGAACTTGTAAAAGAGGGAATAAGTGGAACAAAATGTTCTTTATACAATAAGGATGTTTTCTTCTTTGTTTCAAAATCCTATCACTATAAAAATTGGCATAGTGGAGGTAGCTGGTTATATGATGCCGGATATAAAATTTTTGGATTATATGGAGATAATATGTACTACATAAGATAGCAAAGGAAAGGAGAATATTCTATGGAAGAAGAGCAGAAAAGGGTATACAAAATCCCTATCAATTATAGGAACCCAGGAAAATGGAGAAGCATTCCAATTCCTAATTTAATTGAAGGAATTGTTGTGGGTTTTATTTTTGAATATTTTCTTATGAAGATTCCATTTACCTTTCAGTTTAGAATCGTAGCTTTGATTGTTACGTTTGCTGGAATTGTATTTTTGTTCGTAAGAGGTGTAAATGGAGAAAGGGTATCGTTTTTTGTTTTATCCTTTATAAAATATTTTATTAAAATCATATCCAATAAGTACAGATATCATATGCGAAAGGTGGGTATACGAGATGTCGAAGCACTTACGAATAGAGATTCCAGTACAGGAAGACAAAGTAACTTCTCAAAGATTATCGGGGCGTTCGATAAAGGGAAAACAGCCAAAAATAAAGAAGGCAAAGGTTAATAAACATATCAATGCAACACAAGACTGGCTTCCGTTTGAGAAAATTGTTTACGGTATGCTGAAACTGAAAGATGGACGATATGTAAAAATACTTGAGGTAAGTCCACAAAACTTTGACTTGAAAAAACCTAAAGACCAAAACCAGACAATAGAATCTTTTTCTCGCTGGATTAAAGTTGCTCCAATTTCATTCCAGTTAAAGGTTATCACGGAAAAAACAGACCTAACATCTTTGACAGAACAGTTAAATGAAAAGACTGCCAACGAGAAGGACCCTATGGTTCTTCGAGGAAAAAAAGACTATATGGAGTTGGTCGAAGGACTTTCACAGTCAGAAACATCATCAAGACGATTTTTCATCATTATTGAATATGAAGGGAATATATATGACGGATATAAAAAATCCAGTGATGAAGGTCAGATTTTTGATGATATGGTTACTGCAACGAGGACAATCAGAGAATGTTTTCATGCTATGGGAAATCCAATTGTAGAGCATGATGATGAAACTCAATTTTTGGAAGAGTTTCTTTATAGGTTCATTTGCAAACAGTCATCTTTTACAGAAACCATAAAAAAAAGGAAAGAAAGGCTAATACATGATATTCGTTTTGTCCACTCTATGGAAAAACCAGATGCGCTATTATTGAGTGCTGTGAATCCGGAGTTGAATTTAACAATATCTCCGAGAGGGATTGACTTTAAACATCCTTCTTATGCCATTGTTGATGGAATATGTTACTCTTTTATTTTTATCAGAAATGACTCTTATCCGACAAATGCTTATGCCAACTGGGTCAATATCTTTGATTTTGGAGAAGGCGTTGATGTAGATATGTTTTTCCACAAGCTGGATTCTCAAAGAACACAGACTGAATTAGGAAGAGCACTTGCAAGAGGAAAAGCCAGTTTGCATGACAAACAGGAAGAGGATAGAAGAGATGCAGAAGACAGCCTTTATGCCGGAATGTTCATAAGTGAAGCGTTAAGGGCGGGACAGGAACTTTTCTACGGTGTGACAATGCTGACGATTTGGGATGTCAGCCTGGAGCGAATGAAGAAACGAAAAGGTATCGTTACAGAACGATTAAAGTCAGTAGGAATTAAGACACTGCCTGTTTTGCTGGAATGTGAAGAAGCCTATAAAATGGCACTGCCAATCCTTTATACCAATAAGCATCTCTTCTCAAAATTCCAGAGAAACTTGCTGACAGAATCTGTTGCATCCCTGTATCCATTTAACGAACTTCGCATTAATGATGATAACGGATTCGTTCTTGGAATGGTAGGCAACACATTAGCTGTATATAATAACTTTAATACGAAACGCTATAACAATGCCAATATTGGTATTTTTGGTCCGTCTGGTAGTGGTAAGACATATCTAAACCTAATGTTGAGCAGACGATTCAGACTGAATGATGTAGGGGTTTTATTCATTCTTCCTGTTAAGGGACATGAGTATAAAGCTGCAATAGAGGATATGAACGGTCTCTACATCAATCTTTCTCCTGGTTCTGATATCTGTTTGAATATTATGGAAATCCATGCCGAAGCAACAATAGATGCAGCTATTCTGGCAGAAGCGGAGGTTACTGCTCGAAGCAAATTACAGCAGCAAATTACACAAGTAATTACTTTTATTCAGCTTTTGCTGCGTGATGAAAAAATGACTGCCCCACAGGAGAGTTCTTTAGAAACAATACTGATGGAATTATATAGTGATTTTGGCATTACGAATGATAACTTATCCATCTATACAAAAGACGGCAAAGTTAAAAAAATGCCTATTATCCAGGACCTTTATGACCGGATAATAGGAGTTCCGGCATTGGAAAATGTAGTCGAAGTATTAAAAGCTTTTATTACAGGTACATGTAAAAATATGAATGGACAGACGAACATTACACTGGAGAATAAAATGATAGCCTTTGATGTTTCCTATACAGGAGACAGATACTTGCCAGCCTTCATGTTTTTGGCTCTGGTGTATTGTTATGACAAGATAAAGGAAAATGTAGTAGACCTTTATGCTTTATTTTTAGACGAGGGTTGGAAATTCATGATTAATGAAATGGCTGAATCCTTTGTAAACGAACTTATCAAAATTGTTCGAGGATATGGCGGTGCTACCATTTTTAGTACTCAGAATATGGCAGATGTATTAAAAGGAAAATTTGGAGAATCTATCATTGATAACTGTGCAACTAAATTCCTTTTAAAAGCCGGAGAAAAAGAAGCGGAATTATTCCAGAGGTTGTTCAATCTGAATGAAAAGGAAATCAAAGATATTATGAGACAACAACGTGGAAGAATTACTATGTTGTCTAATGGAGAAAAAGTTCCAATTACGACCAAGACATCGAGAATGGAACATCTGCTTTACACAACTGACCCGAATGAAAAGAAACGTCAGAGACAGATGAAATAGCAGCCAATAAAAGATGGATAGCTTGAAGAAATGTAAAATATAGAAGAATAATATATACTATTTATAAAAAAATATATAATATCAAACGAAAAAAATGCGGCATACAACTATAAAACTATGACATAAAATTATATATCTATAATATATATGATTTTATGTCGTAGATATATGATTTGAAAAAGAAATTGGAATGCTTATTATAAAGATAAAAGCATGATAAAGTAAAGATATTACATTATATTATAAATATAATATTTTTAATAGTATATATAATAAAGAATATCTATAATATACATAAAAATATATTGTAGATTAACTATTCAAAAAACAAAGGAGTTATTTTTATGTACAATGATTTTGGTGGACAGAGATATTTAATGGAGCACGGCAGCGTTATTATGAGATACATCAAAGAATGTGGCACTTTCATGAAAGAACAGGCGTACTTAATGCTTCCGCAGAAACACTACAGCACAGTAGATAAGGTGTTGAGAGGACTAAAAGCTGAACGTTGCATTTTTGAGAAAGAAAAAGGTTACTATGTGGCAAACCCAAGGGGGGAAATCAACTACAAAATGCTCAATTGCTTATGGGTATTGCTTGATATGAAAGGGGATGCAATTCTTAAAGAAGGAAGCATAGATGCACCTTTTTGGTTGAAGCCAGCTACTCAGCCAGCACTATTATCCTATGTGAAAAACACTATTTTATACGATATTGTTCCAGTAAATAGGGGAGAGGAAATAATCCTGAAAGTTCTTGAAGATAATTATAAACAGGAACAGGAAAAATACCCAGAAAGCAAGCACAAATACATTATCGTAGTACCGAATGAGAGTGTTTTAGAGACTATGCCAGAGCTGGAAATTCCGCATTTGTTTGCTATTGTAAAGGAACTTTCAAGCAGCCAGATGGATTATGAGAGCAAAAACTTGGTTGATATTGACTATTATGAGGGATAAAAACGGTCATGAGAGACTTTAATATTTTTGGGGAGGACAGCAAAAACCCTGATAAATCAAGAGTTCTCCCACCTATACCTACAAAAAAGTCTTATAAAACGATGTCAGATGCAGAGATTGAAGATACGATTGATAAGATAAAAAGGCTTTCTAATCGTGCGGTTGCTTGCCTGATTACAGGGAAAAACATTGAAAAAAACAATGTAGAACAGTTTTCCTGGGCGTTATATTTACTGGAACAGGCATTAAACCATACACGGGAGCTGGCAAATGAGTTGGTAAATGAGGAATGCCATGAGATAAAACAAGTGGATTTTCCTGTTGAATCATCAAAAATTGCAATTAAAAATAGCTGGATTTCCATTGATTTACCCTTACTTGTTCCTAAAAGGAAGGCAAACCAACATACCACTTATTACTGTGATAAGCTGGAAGAACTGCTAAAGAATATTGATATTCCACCCAGACTTAAAACGGAAAAAGTGGCAATTACATTCTTGCATTGTTATAAAAAAGAACATGCAAATTGGACAAAAAGAGACCATGACAATCTGGATGTAAAGTGGATTATAGATGCTCTGAACAATCATTTTTTTATAGATGATGGTCCTTTTAGAACTAGCTTATATCACCATACAGCAACAGACTTTCGAGACCATACGGTATTGTTTCTTGTGCCGATGGTGGAATTTCCGTCCTTTATTTCCGAAAGGATTCCGGAATGGGAAAATGGCAAAGTGAGGTAGCAAAAATAGGGAGAAATAGCAAAAACGCTACCTTACTTTTATGGTAAAAACGCTACCTTACTTTATGATTGAGAGACCCTTACTTTTTTGCCCTACAAAAATACAGCAAAAAAATAAGGGGGTAAAAATCAAAAAAACATTGAAAATCAAAGAAAAATTAATGCGAAAAATCAAGGAAATGCTACTTGATTTATGTAGTAAGGTAACATTTTTGAATTTATTCTATTGTGAGGAATGTAAGGGTGCTATGTAGGATGAAAATATACCCATTAAATATATTGTGAGCGAGGGCGATTTTTTATGATAGAGTACGGAACATTTAAGCACAAGCTATTGAGCACAATGGTTATAGCTGGGGAGTATCCATACAAGTCATTAGACCTTATGATGGAGAGTCCAATTAGAAAAAGAGAAGTTATTAATCAATTAAAAGATAAGGGTTACATTGATATTAAAACAATAAGTGGAATCAAACGAATCAGATTTAAAATGTTTGATAAGAAGAAAAATGAGTACTGTCAGGACTTATTCAAAGGAGCTGAATTATATAAGCCAAATGAAAAAGTGAGAGTCAGTGCAAGAAAACTAGAACGTATAGACAGAATAGCAGAAGTCCTCATAATGATGATGGAAGCTGGAATTAATGTAACAGATGAAGAGAAACCAGAAATCTCAAACATGGAAGTTATTGAAGAAACAGATGAAAGAATACCTTACTTTATAACAAGTCTCGAAGCGAGAGCTGCAATAGAGATTAAAGAGGATAAGGGAAAAGGTTCACGATTTCATGGAACAATGGTGAGTAGTGGTGGATTGTATAACATTTACAACATGGGGGATTCCATGATGGAGTGGGTTCGACCATCAGAGTATACAGCAGTGGATTTTAATTTACAGTATCAAATGCATGTGCTTCCGTGGGGAAAACTATATAAAGAATGGTACGGAAAAAGTGCAATCATTTTTTCAAGGTCTATGGAATATGTTGTTGATTTCGTAAAAGGCAATGTCACACCTCGCCATGGACACGGGACAAGCAAAAATCTGGTAAATATCAATAATTATTATGACCACACATTTTACCTTCCGTTATCTTATCAAGGACAGGTCATGTTAAACATGATGGCTTTGAAAAATTGGCATTATTATCTGGTAGGGCTATTTTACAAAAAAGAAGACCTTGCATCGAAAGAGGTCAAAATGTCAATAGCCTGTGATGCTACACAAGACGGATGTTACTCATTGGTTTTTATGGATGGAGACATAGGTAGGTTGAAAAAATTCGTGAATCAAGATATCATGCCAGAAAATTACGGGCAGTACAAAATCCTCTGTTATGATTTTCAAGAAGAAGTTGTAAAAAAACTTGCCCCCAAAGGGATGGATGTGATTGCATTTGATTTTGAGAAAATCACAAATGGCTTTTATGATGTATATGAGCAATTCAATGCAGAAACAGAAGACAGCCAAAAGTAAGGCTGCTGCCTGTCCTCTATCTACGCCATCATCCCGCCACTTTGAAATATTGGTGAGAAGCAAACCATGGCTGCTGCCCGCCCCACCTCCAACCATAAATAACACTCATGTAATCTAAACAATAGAGAAGATGAGAGAAAGGAATAGTAAAATGTCAAATTTCGAAGAGACTAATCTTGGGAAGATGTTTACCCGACTCAAGATATATTACAAAGCACATCCTAACCAGATAAAGATACAGGTAGGAATTATATTCCTGATATCTACAGTAGTATGTGGTCAAGCCGGACAGAGCCTTGATTTATTAACTTCTGGAAAAGTCCATTCGAATTGGAATCCAATCTACTTACTGTACTATGCATGGATACGGATGTTTTTAGTGACCTTCCTAATTAATGTGGCAGCGAACACAGTAATCCTATATGTCAAAATCAATAAGGAAAAGACTCTGCATGATAAAGAGAGAAACTTTGATATTTCAGAGAAAGGAACTATGGGAACCGGGGGGTTCATGCAAGCCAACGATAAAACGAAAGCCTTGATAATGGATGAGATAGAAAACATCAACGGGGCTATTCTTGGTCGAGACCCAGAAACAAAACTGATATGTTCCCCCAAAAAGACCCTCTATATCAATAACCATAAAGTCGTATGTGGTGGTTCTGGTGCGAGGAAGACAACGACTCAGGTATTAAACGAGCTATTCCAGGTTATAAAAAGAAATGAATCCTTTATTGTAACAGACCCCAAGGGAGAGATTTATGAAATGCTGTCCGTTATGGTAGAGAAGAGAGGATACAAGACAAAAGTATTAAATCTTGTTAATCTCGAAAACTCAGATGGAATAGATTTCTTAAAAAGCTGTCGGGATAAAAACGGAAAACAGGATAAAGAGATAGAAGCCGTACAGACCTTGGTAAAGGTTATCATGGCAAATACCACAGAAGATAAGACAGATGGTTTCTGGGATGATAACCAAAAGGGACTTTTAACTGCTGCCATGTTGTATGTCATGTACGATACAACAGGTCAAACAGAGCCAACACTTGCCGGGACATATGAATTCCTGCTAAAGACAGACAAAGCAGAGATTGATAGAAAATTTGAAAATCTGGACAATGAGCATCCGGCAAAAGCACCGTATCTGCTCTATGCGAGACCAGAAGCGAAAGTACGAGACAGTGTAATCAATGGATTATTAATGAGACTCCAGATATTTCAAACCAATGCTGCAAAAAGGATTGTATCCTCAGATGAAATAGATATAACGCTTCCATCAAAGGAGAAATGTGCTTACTTTGTTATCATGTCTGACCAAACATCAACCTTTGACTTTATAGCGAGTTTATTTTTCAGTATGTTCTTCATTAAGGAAGTGCAGTATGTAGACTCACTGAAAAAACAGGTGAGAGAGAGTGAAGAACTCATTCCAGTAAATCTGGTCATGGATGAGTTCCCGTCAATAGGAACTATTCCGGATTTCGGAAAGAAACTGGCAACAGTACGTTCTCGAAAAATCAACATCACAATTATATTTCAGAACTACGGTCAGTTGATGGATAAATACAAAGACAATCAGTGGGAGACCATTGTAGCCAACTGCGATACCAACATTTACCTTGGAGGTAATGACTCAGAAAAAACTGTAGATTATTACTACAAACGATTAGGAGAAATGACGGTATTAACGAAAGGAAAGCGTACACAGGAAAAATTGCTTTCCCTTACAGACAATAAATTCCACCCATCCTATGGAACATCTGAGTCAGAGTCCAGCAGACCTGTAATGACAAAAGACGAACTGCTGAGAATGCCAACAGATGAAGCTCTCGTGCTTATGAAATCATGTAGACCATTGAAGGTTTTGAAATTTGTTTATACAGAGCACCCCATGGCTGCTGAAATCGTAGAACGAAACCCAACGATTCATGTTCCGGAGTGGAGAAGACAATTAGAGGGATACCCAGACCTTCCGGACAATGAACTGGAATATGTCAATGCATGGCTGGAGGATGGAGGTCGCATAAAAGAGTATCTGGATTTACATGAAGATGATAAAACCTATTGCCTGATGGATTACCTGTACGATGTCTATAGAGAAGAGTACATAAGACTGAAAAACGCTTTGGAAAGAAAAACAGGCGAGCCATTCAGCGTACAACAGGAGCAGATAGACAATCAATTTATTGAATCGGAAAATGCAGAAAACGAAGAAAATGAAAAATCGGAAAAAATGGTTGAGTCAGAAACGGAAAATCCGAATAACGAGAATCAGCCCTCTGCTGATGTAGATGATTCGGAAAAAGAAACGGATTCTGGAGTAACAGTAAAAAGATTCAATATTACGGGATTGAAAAACAAAGCCTTTCAAAAAGGTGGTTCTGGGAAAGAAAATCAAAAAGGAAACACTCAGGGAGGAAAATCCGGAAATTCAGACACATCAGAATCCTCTGCTTCCAGCAACACTCCGCAAAGAGCAAACCTGTCCGGATGGAACATGGCAAAGAAAGGAGATAATGACCATACAGATAAAGCAACCTCTTCTGAAAAAGGAACACAGCAGATAGACCCAAGCAGCTATTTAGCATTTTCTGCTTCTTCGAATACAGGAAAAACGGAAAACACTCCCAATACTGCCAGTCCACTAAAAAGCAGAATGGAACAAATGAAAGAGGAAAAAGAGCGAAAAAGGAAACGTTTTTCAAAAACTGATAAAGACCAAATGCAGAAAGAGGAAGAAGAAAATGAAAAGAGACTGAAAGAACTGCAAAAACAGGATGATGTGCAGCCTGTACAGGAAGAACAGTCCGAAGAACCAGCTGTAGAAAACCCGGAAGTTCTGGAAAACCCGGAAGCACCCGCAGCAGATGCTATGAACCAGGCTTTTTCTGCATCTGAATCTCTGGATGCACTAGAAACTGTGAAAGAAGCAAAAAAAGAGTCTGTAGATGAAATAAATCTAACAGAGAACTTTGCGCCGGAACAGTCGGAACAGGAGAACACCGAATCGAACTCTTCCTCCCAGCCATTCCCGACAATCTCAAATCAGAACGTGGTATCACAAGAGCTACTGGAAGATAAAAGAGATATAGATGATTTTGAAGACTTTGATTCGTCTGTTGAGTTTTCTTTACCAGAAGCAACTGGAACAGAGATGGAAGATGAGGAAGATATAGATATTGTTGTGGATACTGCTCCAGAGGATATCAATGTCATACCAGACTTTGATAAGCCATCTGCTGCCGAGACAGAGGACACACAAGCTGTAGCCCAAGTAGAAGATACACAACCATCTGCTGCCGAAATAGACAATGTGAAAACAGAAAACGATGTATCACATGGTTCGGAAGTTGCGGAGGTCAAAACAAAGGGACCTGATTCGGAAGCGGAAGAAAACCACATGGAAGGACCGGAAAGGTCAGAAAGAAAAATAGATGCTCCCGCACCAGAAGACAATACTACAAGGACATCAGAAATAGACACTTCCAGTCCGGAAGAAGAAAATCCGTCCGAACCAGAACCAAAGAAAGTATCAGAAAGCGTGGAAACAGCAGCAGAGACAGAGATGGAAGAAGTTTCCGATAAAGACTTCCCACCACAACTTGACCCGCTCTTTTCAGATGTATCTGCGGATAAGAAACGAAATAAAAATGATTTCACAATGTTTTCTGCATCGAAAGAAAGCAATGCAGTTTCGTCCGGGAACAGCACATTGAAAAGACCAGCAGACATGAAAAGGAAGGGAATCCGGCAAAAAATCTCAAAATCAGCAAGCAAAGAATTTTAACAGCTGGATAAGTACAGAAATGTCAGAAATCCCACTTAAATCAACTTCTGCTGCCAGCCACCCTATTATATCAGCACCCTGTCTGTTGCCACTAATATCAATATGTGCCATAAGGCATTTATCCAATGCACCGTAAAAAGCATTGCTTTCTCTGTAGGAATTCCAATAGGAAAGAAAGCAGCAGAAGAAAAGATAAAAAGAGGTGAAACATATGCCACAGTTAAAAACACAAAAAGACAATTTGACCGAGAGTGAGAAAGAACGGTTCCAAAACGCATACATATCGGAATTAAAAAAATTGTATCCGGTTCCTCTGCCAAAGGACGGAGTCATTTTAAATGTCCACAGCATTTATCGTAGCCCCTATCAAGGAGATATAGAATCTTATATAGAGGTATATGGAGATAACCATGAAAAGCTGATGAGACTGACAAATCATGCAATGGGATGTACGGTACAGGAACTGGAGCATTCAAAACAGGCTTATCACCTGGCATTCCAAAATAAAGATACGATGGACAAACCATTTTTATACGGAGTCCCCCTGGTTTTGAAACGAGAATCCTTAAATAAGCTGAAAACTATCCGTATCAGCTGGAAACAGACCACAGAGAACAGTGCATCTACAATCATACAGGATATCGAAATCAGTGGAAAGGACCTACAGAGTGAAGGGATAGAGCTTCCTGTTTATGATGTGGCAGCAGAAAATATCTGCTTACAGGACTTCCCCTACTGGGAAGGAGGGGAATACACCAAATTAGCGGATGCAGTCATGAAAGAGCTGACAAACTACCATATGTTTTATACCAACCCATTTCCGGGAACAGAAAACAAAATCATCCAGTTCCCTCTGCCTATGGCAAAAACCGTTCAGGCTATTCAAAAGATAGAGCGGGGGGAAGCCATAAAGGATATCAAAAAAGAGATGGGATTAAGATTTTACCAGCATCCGGATAACAAAACCAAATATCAGTCGGATGAAGACATTATAAAATATCTCTTTTACCCGCATGTACGACTGAAACGGTATTTTGAAGAGATTGGGAAGCGTTATTTCCGTCTGATAATCATGCACAGGGAAATGACTCTAAGACCAGATGATTTCCCGTTTGAATCCATGTTGGAGCTGTAACAAAAACTGGCTCAGGCGAATGCCTGGACAGATATCATATATACAAAAAGAGGAAAGGGGGCTTTCACATGAAAAAACAAGCAGATATCCGGCTTCCGACATAATGCAAAGACCCTACAGAAGAACACAGGCAGCAGAACAACTACGAAGAAAAAAGAATTAAGAAACAAAGAAAAATAAAATACAAAGAAAAGAGGTAACACTATGCCTAGAAAGAAAATTGTAAACTCACTGGAAGATATGAATGTAGAGAATGCGAATTCTCTTCATGACATGGAATCCGATGACATCGTGCTCAAAGAACTTAGCGAAGAAGCTGCTAAAGTTGCCAAAGAAACTCTGGAAGAGATGGATAAGCGCAGAAGGATTGATGCTACCCGAAGAGAGAAGAGAGACCTTTACAGACATGAAAGCTATGCGGGAATGGAAGATGATGAAGATGATGACCTCATCATGGAGGAACAGCTTCGTTATGAGAACTTCCAGAAGTTAAACATGTCCCTTGTCTCTGGCTCAGTACTCAGGGGCGAGGTCATGAAATCCATGAGACGAAGCAGAGACCCGGAAAATCCGGAAATGCCAACTGCAATTGTAAGAATGGAGAATGATGATTACTTTACCATCAAGATTCCGTTTACAGATTTTATTGCAAAGGAAAATCTCCCTACAGTTATTTATGGTGACTCTGCTGCCGACAAGTTAAATTACATGGACCTCCTCATTAACATGAGAACAGGTGCAAAAGTTTATTTCATTGTACAGAAGATTGATGAACAGACAGGTGAGGTCCTTGCATCCAGAACCAGAGCCATGAGACGCATCATTCGTGACAAATGGTTCAGCCGTGACAGGGAAGGACGCTTTGATGTAGCTTGGCTTGGAAGAGAAGTAAAAGGAAGAGTTATGTCCATCAACAGATATTCCATGATTGTAGAAGCTATGGGAATTGAAAAGACGCTGCTGATTGATGATATCAGCTATCAGAGATATTCTGACCTTAGAAGCGCACCGTTAAGACTGTCCCGTGATGAAGTGACAGGAAATCCGATATTACGTCCTTATCGAGAGGGTGACAGCATTATGCTGAGAATCACTGGCTTAAAAAGGACGTTCCAGGATGCACAGGGGAATATCGTTGAGGACAATGTAGTTGGTGCAAGAAGAGATGTAAGACCTCTCGGAATTGCAGTAGAGTTAAATGCTAAAGATACAACAGTGAATCCGGATATAAAATACTTTAAGAGTTTTTCTGTTGGAGAAAAGGTAAAAGCACAGATTACACATGTGGATGAAAACGGCATTTTCTGTAAACTTGCAAACTTGAGAAGTGCGAGAATTGCATTCAGTTCCGACAATAATGACGTTCCGAGAGTAGGCACATTCTGCCTGGTAAAAATAACAAGAATGAATGAGGAGAATTACCAGATTACTTGCGAACTCATACAGAAATACTAATTTGGGAAACATGACACAGCAAAACAATAAGGCTTAATTAACTAAGCCAGATGATGGCAATGGCAGCAGATTTGCCTTTTCTCTGCTGCCTTGCCGGATATCGCACTCCTCTTTAGAATAAAATGAGAGGAATACAAACTATGAAAAATAAAGGAAAGGGATGCGCCATAGAAACTACGAATTGGACTACGGAAATCACACAAAAATTGAAACAGCGTTATCCCGGATGGATATATAAGGTAAATGAGAAAGAACATCTTATCTATCTCTACAATGACGTATCTCCACAAAAAGAGATTTCTTTCATACAGGTAGACGATAGAAATGTCCTTATCATGGTCAAAAGCCTGTTAAGGAAAAAAGAACTGACAGATGGGGGACTGAGGGTACTGAATCATTTAAACTGTAATTTGTACTTTCTCACACATCAGATTGACATAGAGAAAAGAATATACAAATGCAGATGCATTATTTCAATCAATGCATTACAGAAAAATTTTGAAGATGTAATCAACTATCTGGATGGGGAGCATCAAAAGGGCAGAATGCTCTTGGAAATGGAATGCAGATAATAAAAGTAGAACAGATAGAATAAATAGAGCAATCAGAAGGTGAAATTCCCTGGATAAAAGTTGAATGTTTGACAAAAAAGCCAGAACAGTGTGGTGGCAGCAGATAATATGTACCCAATATGTCGTAAAACATCTTGCTTTAGCTGTGGGGAGTGTCAACTGATAGTGGATAGAGGATTGACAGTAAAAAAGAATGGTGATATAGTATGCATCACCAAACAACAAAGCAGAAAAGAGGACCCCCAATGAATAATGTCATAGATTTTCAAAGCAGAAAAGAGGATATGGAGCTTGGAAGAATATCGCTCTGCTTTCGGGGATATGATAAAGACGGAAAAATCATTCTCACTTTAAAACAGAAAGAATCACAAAAACCAGGATATATACAGGTTATTCCTCTTCCGGTCTGATAGATAAGAGACGGATTCAAATAGGACAGGAAAACATCCGTAAAAACATAGAAAAAACAAGAAAAGCCATGCTCATTTCGGGCGTGGTTTTTTTGTGGGAAATGGTATAACATAAGCCTTGACTTATGTTATAAAAACATGTAAACTATATCTATAGATAATAAATAGTGGGGAATCAAATATGGGAAAAACAAGACATGACACGGTAAAAATCAAAAATCAATGTGAATCCTGTCGGGAAAGAAGAGGAGCAGAATGTGCCTTGGGTCTTTCCGTTTTGTGTAAACGTCAAAGTTCAAAAAAATGTTTGTTTTATGTAAAAAAAGTTGTATAAAAAAATTAAATGATTGCATTTTTAGGGGGAAAGAAATACAGTGAGAAAAGAAGAGTACGAAAAAGCATTTACCGAAAAAATAGAATCCTTTAAAAATGAGCCAGAATATGAAATCCTGTTACAGTTATCTGAAAAACTGCTAAAAAGGCAGACAGACCAGAAACAGGCACTGGAGACCCGTTCCCTGATGGACCGCATCATTGTGATGCCAAAGACTTATATCAAAGGGTGGTTAAGGGGGGAAAATTCCCTTTCATACAGGGAAGAAGATAAACGGATGCTACAGGCGTTTTTAGCTGGCTATGAGGACTTACAAAGGGAACACATGGACATGGAAATCTACCGGATATCTTTTGCCATGTTGAAACCGTATCTATATAGTGGTTATACCATACTGAAAGAAGAAGAGGATGCAGTATATGTCGGAAGAAAAATATAAACCGTTGTCAGAAAGAGAGTATTATATCTGTCCGGAGTGTCCAAGATGTAAGGAAAAAGAAGGCTTGCCAAATGGGGTCCGATGGGGGATTTGCAGCATGAGTGGAAATATTGTGTATCTGGAGCCTTGGGAAGAGAAAAGGGTAAACAAAAAAGGCATGATTCATCATTCCATCAGCGGATGCAATCTTTTTAAAAAAGAATGAGGGAAGGAAGATTTATATGGCAATTGGAAAGGCAACAATAAAGAATCCGGACCAGTTTTTTGACTGGGTTCAGAATGAAGGAAAATGCTGGGGATATAAAAGCAGAATAGAAGAAACCCTTCCTCTCGATTTTCGAAAACAGAACATTTTATCAAATCTCTATGAGAAAGAGGAAATAGATTCTTTTTTGAAAATGAAAACAGATAATAGCCGGAAAGCAAAGGAATTCTTGCGTTTATGCCAGTATGCAGATGAATTTGAAATCCCCTTTGACCTTGTCGTTCTGGAAGAGACCTACGGAATCATAAGGCTTGGGAAGAACGCCTATGTGATACCAAAAGAGTATCTGGATATCCGGGAATACACGGATTACTCGGAACTTAGCCTTGCTGAAATGAAAAAGCTGACCGGAAAGGAAACGGACCTTGCAAATCCGGAAGAGCAAATCACAATAAAGGAAACCAAAGCATCCCTCGTAGAGAAAGAACAGCAGTTACAATCCATGCAAGAACAGAGAAAGGAACTGGAACGGCAGCAGAAAGAGGAACTGGAAAAAATAAAACGGGAAATCGAAGCGAAATACAAGGAAAAACAGGACCTTATCCGTCAGGCAAAGGAAGCCTTGGACCAGCAGATTGAGCAGTTGAAAAATCAGCTTTTCGTACTGGATACGGAGCTTTACGCCATTCAGTGTTTTAATGGGGAGACGATTACCTTTACAAAACTTCGCTCCGGAAGGGCTGCTGCCATCGAGGAACCTGTGGTGCTCCATCAGAAAATCCGGTATCTGGATGAAGAACTGGCTCGTATGGTAAGTATTTATGACATAGGGGAAGAAAGCACTGGCTTGTTTGAACACTATTTGCAGTCCTGTGATTATGCAGCAGAGTTCTTTGCACCGGGAGAAAAAAGTATCAGCCTTATCCAGTTAAGCCGGACAGGAACGACCTATGTATCCAGTGACAAACACAAAAACATGCTGGAAGAATATGAAATCTATCATGGGAACATGATTGGAATTCTGATACGGAATGGAGAAAACGTCTATATTGGCTGGACGGATGCAGACAGGGTCAATATCGAGGATGAAAACATCTACTACACACCAGGGAGAAAAGAGTACCAGTATGAAGAAAAGGCAGAGGAAAAGATAAAAGCACCGAAGAAAGAGGAAGTGGCAAGCAGATATTTTGTCTATGCTATCCTACAGGGAGTCATTCATCAAAAATCCATGTTGCAGATACCAAAAGAGGAACCGTTCCTTTCCGGCAACAGGAAATATATTCTGTTTAATGCTACCGAAGGGCTTTTAGAGGACAGCAGATTCGGACTGTTTTCCGATATCATCAAACGATGCAATGTCAATATCCAGAAAGAGGACAAGATATTAACCATCCAGTATTTAAGGGATGAAGGAAATAGCCGTGGCAGAGGATACCATGACCGTACCCATGATGTACGCATTCAGGACGCTACCGTTTATTCTGTCAATCTGGTAGAAAAAGAAACCGTACCTGTTATCACTTATGAATACCCGTTCTGGGGTGAATGGCGTAAAAGCAGTTTCAGAAAACATACCGGATACAGTTTAAGTGACGATGTAAGAAACGTAAGAGAAGAAGAACGGACTTATTACACTTACTATGTTTCCCTTCCGAAAATATATTCCGAAAGGGATGCCAGAGCGAACTTTGCAGTTGAAGAGGATGAATTTATCAATCTGACTTTTTTAAACAGTATATGGGTCACATATGCCATCCAGAACCGCAAAGTCGGAAGGCTTTTTATCGGAGGGAAAGAAGTCAGCTATGCTTATGCCATGCGTTATCTGAACACGGCACTGGAATATCTCCGTAACAGAGAAAAACAGGAAAAAGCACTCATTATGAAATATTCCTACCTGCTGCCGGAATGGGAAGTAGCATTATCCGAATGGAAGTTAGTCCACAACGTCCACTCTATTACAGACTATCAGGCAAAACGCTTTGCCAAGTATTACATAGCCAGCCAGAATGAGGTGTCCAAATGAAGAAATTGATAGATTACACACCGCCAACCAAAGAAGAGATAGAAGCCATGAAAAAAGAGCAGTACCAGTCCTGTTTTTTTAATGAAAATGAATTATCGTTCTGGTTCCCGAAAATCCAGAAACTGAAACATGAAAGCATCCTGATTCCGGAGACCTGTATCATCCCTGTCTCATACAAATGGTTTTGCTGGCTGATGTCCGATAACTATAAAGCTGAGGAGAAAAAAGCCTTTTCCCAGTACATAAAAAAGCAGCTCACAAAAACAGACTTTCTGATAAGACGGGAACTATTCATGAAGACCGGATTATTCTCCAATAAGTTCCAGTTTAAACAGGCGCATCTTGAGGATGGTGTACAGGACGATATCGGAGAACGCTATCTGGAAATCGCATATGCCGGATTGTGTGTGGGCTGTCCCATGTCCAAGGACCTTGTACTGCGGGAATTTATCCATACAGCCTATGAACGTCCCACTATTTATGAGGGAATGAAGCTGAACACAGAATTTCGTGTCTTCTATTCCTTTGATAAGCAGTCCGTGGAGAAAATCGTCAATTACTGGGACACTGCGACTATGCTGACCCATCTTTACCGGGAAGAGGATAAGAAAGCCTTTCTAAGCGTTTCTGAGAGCATAGAACGGGAGTTTCATGCCAGGGCAGCAGAACTTAGCCGTATCTGCTGCCAGGTACTTCCAGAAGTCCCTTTATATGGCACATGGTCCATTGATTTCATGTGGACGGGGCAGAAATACGCTCTGATAGACATGGCTCTGGCAAAGGAAAGCTACTACTACAACAAGAAATAAACTGACGTGCAATCACAGATAAGAGGAGAGAATCCAAGCTGGAAATCAAGTTATTGAAGTAAGTAAAACTGACACAAGATGAGGTGAGAGATATGAATTTTGCAATTTCAAGAAAAACAGACGAACATTTTATTTTAGGTAAGCAATATGAGTGTACCAATATTTATCATGGTTTTATTGATGTTTTAGATGAACACCAAGAGTTGATAAAAGTAAGTTTAGATGACTCAGATTTTCTGTTTGTATTAAATGCAAAAGAAGATGATATAAGAAAAATACTATATAAAGAAGTGGACTGATAATGCATGAGGAAGCATTGAAACAGCTATTTGGTTAAAATTAAGGTTTAGCGAGGTCGTATCATGGCAAAATATAAAATTGAGTTAATTGTAGAGTCCGATAACGATTATTTTGACGGAAATCAAATCGAAGATTTAAAGAATGATATTGAAATGACAACAGCATCATATAACTGTTTCTGCCGGGTAGGAGAAGTTAAGGTTTGGGAGTTAAGTCTGGCTCCGTGAGGAGGTAGAGGATTGAAATATGCTGTACGTTATTAAGATTTTCGGAACTATCAGGGAAGGAAAGAAATTTATGAAAAATACTATGGATAGCATGATACCTGTATGGCAATTGCCAGTCAGAGAACGACTTTTAGTGGGTAAGCCAGACTGGGTACATCCTCTTGCAAAGTATCATTGTTTTGTGGGCGGAAAATCACTTTGCGGTAAATATATACAGGATACCGATTTTTTTGAAACAGATATTGAAAGTGGAGAAATAGTACCATCCTCTGCCTGTAGATGTAAAAAATGCTATGAGAAATGGAAAAAGAAATACTACATATGGTAGTCAGTAAAATTAGAATTTAGAGAGGTGATGATAAAATGGCTAAAAAACAAGATAAAAATTTTTTATTTAAAATATGTGAATTATTGGCTACTATTGGGATTCTTGGAAATACCCTTATCTTAATTATATTTCAAAATACATGGACTTATGAGGAACTTCCAATTTTGAAATTTGAACCAACTCCAAAAAGTAGTTATTTAACTATTATTCAGCACAATCCTATATTTGTAATAATATATATCCTATGTGGCTTAGTTTTATTGATGTGTGCAATATATAGACTTTCGAAAAGAATACAGGGAAAGGAAAAGGGTTAATGAAGGTTATAAGTGTAAGTACAATCGGAAATCTAATTTCAGCACACATGGAAGGCGATAATGAAAAATTTTTAATATTTGCTAATTTTATTGCAGACGCTTACGAAGAGGCAGGCGAAGTAAGATGTGCTAGAATTATTAGGAAGAGAATTGACGGCACATATAAAAATGATTCGACTGTTACATTGGATTAACACGATAAATAAGTATTTAGGTTGGAGAAAGTATAAAAGACATTCCGTATGAATTTGACAGACCATTATTAAGAGCTGAAAAGGGAGATATGTTTGATTATGGATATGGCAGAATCGGGAAATTTGTATCTTGAACTGGATGATACAGAAGAGAAAGGAATCAGAGTACATTTTTAGAAAAGAATTAAATTGAAAAGGGAGACAGGCAGATGAATACATGTGCTGTAAGTAATGTAAGAGACCATTTATATGTCAAGATGGATGGATGTAAAAGAGCAGAAGAAAAAGCAAGAACGGAAAATATGACTGAGGAATGCATCCGTATGCATCATGATATGTACCTCTTATACCTGGGGTTGGTGGTTGAGCTGGACAATATTGCAGAAAAAATATCGAAGACAAAAGAGAAAGTCAGTGCAACATCAATTTATGAAGAAATAAAAGGTAGTAAGAACATAAAGGAAGCAGCAGAACTGGTATCATGCATCACACAGACATGTGGGGATTGTTCGCCAGACAGCAAAGAGCAGTGTGTTTCCTGTTTAACGGAAATGCTTTCCGAAACAAAAAAATCTGTGATGGAGAGCTGAAAACTCAAAAAAGAGGTGGATGGTTGAGAAAAATTATATTGAAGAACAGAAGAGAAAAACCACCGTTTTTATTTTATGTAAAAATCAATACGGCAAATCAGGATTATTATGCATTTGATGATTTTGAGGATGCCATGAATAAAGCGAGGGTTTTGTCAATCGCAGAATATCCAATCGTAGTTGTGTTAGAACCAATTCAGAACAATGATGGCGAATGGGTCATGAAAAGAATTTTTCTGTACATGCAAGGCGAATGCAGAGAAAATGTCGAAATATTGTTACACTGTAAGTTCTATACAGATGCGGGAAATTGTTTAAATTAACGAGCCGTGAGCAAGAAATCCCCTACTTCTATAAGTGGGGAGAGTTCACATTAAAAAATGCTTGATTGCGGAGGACTATATGGCAGATAATAACATTATCATCATCGAAACCGACCCGGAACAGATGATAGCAAAAAACGGGTGTCGAAATATAAAGCAATTTGATATACAGACTGGTTGTGACAATTTGATTGCATCGTTATGGCAAGATGGAAAAGAGAACTGGTACTGGACAAAACGACTTTACGATTCTGGGGATACACAGAATATGGATATATCGAAATTAAATGATAAAACTATCAACGGAATCATCAGGAGCTTTGTAGAACAGGTAATTACCTGGTTGGATAATGAAGCATCCTATTTGTTAAGTCTTAAAAATAGCCTTGACAGTATGGAATAGCAGAAGAGTGTAGAATAATAGAAAAAATAGAAGGAGTGTAAAAAATGATAAAAAAGGAAGTTTCAGAAATCAAGAAACAATTTAAACCATCTGACTGCACCATCAGCAGAATCTGTACCTGTTATGTCAATGGAGAAAAGGAAATCCTTTCTACATCAACAGATGCATTTTTGTCTCTTCCGGAAGAGGAATGTTTCAAATACTTTGAAATCTTTAAGAAATCTTTGTCCGGCTCTATTGGAAAAAATCTGATGAATCTGGATTTCCCTCTGGCAGCAGAAGAAGATGGCGGGACTCAGGAATTCTTATTACAACTGAGGAACAGTGATTTAAAAAACGAAGACCTGAGAACGGAATTTTTTCGGAAAATCATTGACTGTTACGATTATGCTGGGAATTATCTGATTATCCTTACAATCAGTTCCTACGACATCCCTGGAAAGACTACAGACGGCTTTACTATGGATGATGCATCCGATGAGGTGTACACATATATGCTTTGTTCCATCTGTCCTGTAGAATTATCAAAGCCAGGGCTTGGGTATAACGAGGAAGAGAAGAGATTCCAAAACCGTTTCAGAGACTGGATTGTAAAAGCACCGGATACTGCCATCCTCTTTCCGGCTTTCAATGACAGAAGTACGGATATTCATTCTTGCCTTTATTATGTCAGAGACGGAAAGAATATGCATGAAGATTTTGTACAGGATATGCTTGGATGTCCTCTGCCAATGGCAGCAGAAGACCAGAAGATGAATTTCCAGAGTATTATTACAGATACATTAGGGGCAGACTGTGACTATGAAACAGTTAAGACCATCCATGAAAATCTGGCTGAAATCATTGAAGAGTCACAAGATTCAGAGGAACTGCTGATTCTTGATAAGAATAAGGTGCGTAATCTTTTTGAGTCCAGTGGAGTCAGTGATGAATTGATGGAACACTTTGATGCCAATTTTGATAGTGCCATAGGAAAAGATGCGGAGCTGGTTGCCAGCAATGTGACTGCAAAAACATTTCAGGTTAAAACTCCGAATGTTGTGATAAAGGTTGACCCCGAAATGGCGCATCTGATTGAGACGAAAGAAGTAGATGGAGAAAGATGTCTGGTAGTGAAAATTGATGGAGGTGTCGAGGTAAACGGTATTGTGGTAAATAATAGATAATCACATGTAACTATATATTTCTATCCAAATATGTTATAGATATTTTGTAAAATATATAACATTAATAGAAGTATCTATAACATATATAGAAATACATATATCATAAATGGAAAAAATAATCAATGTATAAATGGAGTTGGTGCGACATGTATGGGATTGTAACTGGGATATCAGATACGGATTCAATCAAATATTGTCCTGTATGCGGAGAAGAAGTCAGTACTTTTCACGCAGACGGAACTGCAACATGCAATGAATGTGGCAGTAGTAATTTGCGAGGAATGAGATTGAAATGAAAATGAAGTACGAAGATGTAGATGTTTATTGTCTTCCGGATGGGGCTGTCTGTAAAATGGATGAAAAAAGGAGGTCTCCTCTGGAAATAGAGGAATGTCCGATTGGCTGTGACGAGTGTGATGGCAAGTAATTGAAAATGAAATAAAATATGGTTGTATTAGATTTTGAAAGGATAAACAGGGATAATGCAAAAAGGTATCAAATTTAGAATCTACCCGAACAGGGAATAGCAAAATCTAATCCATCAGACATTTGGCTGTTGCAGACTCATCTACAACAAAGCACTTGCCATGCGTAAGGAAGCCTATGAGAATGGCAATAAGATTGGCTATGCTCAGACTTCGGCTATGCTGACCGGGCTTAATAACCGCCACCAGTCGTACCGGACAATAAACCAAGGGAGCAATATCCGTATCATGGGAAGATACATCAAACTTGCAAAACTTGGATTGGTCAAAATACGCCAGTCTATGGAAGCTGGTAAAATCAACAACGTGACGATTGAATGTACTCCAACAGGCAAGTATTTTGCAGTTTTAAATGTAGAGTTTGAACCCCAGTCACGACAAAACAGGGGTGGCTGCATTGGCATTGATGTAGGCATCAAAGATTTTTACTCGGACAGTAACGGAAATGTTGTGTCAAATCCCAGATATCTTGCCATGAAAAGATTACAAATCAGAGAAATGATTTTTTACAAAAGCAGTCAACGATGCTGATTCGTGAAAACCAAACTATCTGTATAGAAGATTTAAAAGTAAAAAATATGATGCGTAATCATAAGCTGGCACAGCACATAGGGTCTGCATCGTGGAGTAAGTTCTTTGATATGCTTGCATATAAGGCTGCATGGTATGGGAATGATGTTATAAAAGTACCGACTATGTATCCCAGCAGCCAGACCTGTTCCTGCTGCGGGTATAAGAACCCGCTGGTAAAAAATCTGGCAGTGCGAATATGGGAGTGTCCGGACTGTCATACCGTGCATGACAGGGATATCAACGCAAGCAAGAACATTTTAAAGAAAGGACTGCAAATGCGGTCAGCATAAATAAATATAAGACTGCACCGTAGGGCATACGAGAACAGTATAATCCAGCTTGTGGACACTGTGTAAGACATTGAAATACCGCATGGTATCATCCAATGCAGTAGTGGTTGAAGCAAGAATCCCCCGGCTTTAGCTGTGGGGAGTGTCAAT